>Ga0316194_10000112_pt1 | contig 41608 bp, 40 predicted proteins | sample CroRivsedime1_MG_FD_204936 | JGI IMG/M metagenome (GOLD analysis project Ga0316194, IMG submission 204936) | Coastal sediment microbial communities from Maine, United States - Cross River sediment 1 | ecosystem: Environmental > Aquatic > Marine > Coastal > Sediment | place: USA: Maine...
TTGAACGGAAGTCCTGTTCCAGGTCCCAGGGACAGCCTACTTGTGGATCACGCAACCTCGCCATGATTTCCAGCAAGGTATCCACTGTTGCCTGTGAAGTATCACTGCTGGCCATCTGATTTTCTCCTGGGGTAACTACGCTACGCACAGTATATGACTGTTAGACATAACTATTTTTCCCGGTCAGGAATAGATCTGGAGTGAAGCCGCGTAGTAAAACGGGGGCAATTAATGCCGGGTTGACCCAGGCAAACGCCCTGCACAGCCGTACTTCCTGATGCTATGAACCCTAATGTACGCTACCGCTCATGGCAGATATAACCGCGTCCTCAAGCTGGATGCGGTCGGCTATGCACTCACCCAGGTTGGACAAGTCAACCGCAAGGAATTCAACACTATTATCCAGGGACATCGACTCGTATTTGTCGTTAAAGCGCAGAATCTGATCAGTAGTTTCAATAATCTTCGGATAGATCTCGTCTGCGATGGAGAGGACTGAAGCCCGGCGTTCACGGTTATCAGAAAGATAGCGGTATAACTGAAAGTGAGCACTGGCGGTATAATCTATCAGGGCCTCACAAAACTCACGCAACGCCTTTTCCATAGAGGGTTCGGGGTTGAATGGCTGACGACTTGCCAGTTCAGTGAGCAGCGCCAGCGTCGCGGTGCGTGATGATACCAGTGCATCAAGCTTCTCACGTGATCGTTGGCGACGATCCATACCAGTCGTAAATTCTGCTCCCATTTTCTGCTCCTGCCTGATTTTCAAAATAAATTTTTATGAAAAAGAGGATCCCGTACTGATACTAACGTCCCCCCGCCTGTCGCAGCCATTGTAACAAACACCCACCGGATGTCTCCCCGTTAAACGCACGGCCGGGGTCGATGAGGTGAATGAGCCGGTTTAAGTCGCTGACAGCAGCCGAACCCGTTACACACCGAAATATCCATGAAGACAGTCTGGTTATTTACCTTATTTTCCCCGCCTGGCATACCCACATTAGGATAGAAACCAATTAACTTATTGATATATATTGTCTTTTGCACTATTATCATGGAACGCCGCGGGTATAATTCTTGACTAAAAGACTCAAGTATTACTATCATATGCTCATGAGGTCTGCTGGTTACGATTCATGAGTCCAGCACCGGAGCATTGGATATTCAGGATATAATCAACGCACCGGCAGTAACATCGCAGCACCGTACTCGTAGAGGTTAATCATGAAATTATCAACAAAAGGCCGCCATGCCGTCACCGCAATGATGGAATTGGCATTACAGCACAAGAAAGGACCGGTCACGCTGGCTGATATATCTGCACAGCAGGCCATCTCGATTTCTTATCTGGAGCAACTGTTTGCACGCCTGCGTCAGCATGGCTTGGTCACAGGTATGCGAGGACCCGGTGGTGGCTACTGCCTTGCACGTCCGGCAACTGAAATCACCATCGCCAACATTCTGGCAACCGTTGATGACGTAACACGGCGCGAAGAGCAGCCTCATACCCAGGGCGAGGCCCCTGCTGGTGCCCAGATGTGGCTACGTTTAAGTAACCGCATCTATGACTACCTCGACAGTATCACGCTGGATGAGGCCATCCAGTCAGCGACCAGCGAAGATCAGGCCCCATTGTTTGGATCCAGCTTTCGGCAAACGGCAGCATAACCCTGGTTTAAATTTTTCAGTTATTTGGAGATTCTGAAATGGCATATAGCGATAAAGTACTGGACCACTATGAAAACCCTCGAAATGTCGGCTCGTTCGACAAGGGTGACAAACAGGTCGGTACAGGCATGGTCGGCGCGCCTGCCTGTGGTGACGTCATGAGACTACAAATCAAGGTGGGTGACAACGGCGTTATCGAGGATGCCAAGTTCAAGACTTATGGTTGTGGCTCAGCCATTGCGTCAAGTTCATTGTTAACGGAATGGGTTAAAGGCAAGACGCTGGACGAGGCCTGTGAGATCAAAAATACCGATATCGCGGAAGAACTGGCGCTACCGCCCGTCAAGATTCACTGCTCGGTACTCGCAGAGGATGCCATCAAGGCAGCAATCCAGGATTACCAGGGCAAGTCTGCCGATGTAGCGCAGGCTGCTGAAGCCTGATACCCGTCACGACCAGAAACTGACAACGGGGCCGAAAGGCCCCGTTTTTTATGTGGCAAACAATTGACGGGACGCATAATCATGCAGACACCGGTAACCCGACTCTATCCTGCACCGGGTGGTCAGTACCCGCTTGAAGGGCTGTACCTGCAGCACCAACTGCACAGGCAGCCCAACAGCCCTTTTGTCTACAGCAATTTTATTACTTCGCTGGATGGCCGCATTTCTCTTGGCAGTCAAGACTGCACCACACACACTGTACCTGCCGCAACTGCAAACCCGCGTGACTGGCGCCTGTATCAGGAACTTGCCGGACAGGCTGACCTGCTGATCACCAGCAGCCGCTACTTTCGACAAAGCCTCATTGGCAAGGCACAGGATCAGCTGCCGGTCGGCAGTCAGGCTGAGTTCACCGACATCCGCGAGTGGCGCCTGGCACAGGGACTGCCGTCACAGCCGGATATCGCCATTCTCAGCAGCAGCCTGGAAATACCCATCGTCGCGCTGGAGCCCTACCGGCATCGCCGTATCCTGGTCATTACCGGTGAAACGTCAGACCAGACCAGGATTGATGTTTTACAGGATTCAGGCATCGAGGTGGTTCGTGCAGGAACAGGGGTCCGGGTTGATGGTAGCCGGATGGTCTCGCAGCTGGCGAAATTGGGGTACCGGAGTATCTATGCCATAGCCGGTCCAGCAGTTCTCCATACCCTGCTTAACGCAAAGGTCATTAACCGGCTATACCTGACCATTGCGCAACAACTGCTGGGAGGAGAAATCTTTGACACCCTGACACGGGGCCCGCTGCTGACACCGGCCCAGGGCCTGTCGCTGGTCAGTCTGTATCACGACCCGTATACCCCCGCCGATGCCGGCCAGCTGCTCGCTGCCTTTGAGCCCCGGGCTTAACGCTTTCCCCATCATCACTTTCAATTGAGAAATAAAAGCTTGTCTCACACAACAAAACCAATATACCAGGGCCGGGTACTGCAGCTTGGCATTGAATCCCTGACCCTGCCCAATGGCGAGAACGTGGAGCTTGAAATAGTACACCACCCCGGCGGTGCCGCCGTGGTGGCACTGGACGCCCGGGAACACGTCTGCCTGTTACGCCAGTACCGGCATGCAAGCGGTGGCTGGTTGTGGGAATTACCGGCTGGCAAACTGGAACCGGATGAAAAACCACAGACAACAGCAAAACGCGAATTGCTCGAGGAAGCAGGCGTACAGGCGGGTCAATGGCAGGGCCTCGGTGACATTCTGATGACACCGGGTTTCTGCGATGAAATCGTGCACCTGTTTCTTGCGCGCGAGTTAACACACGTCACTGCACAGCCGGAGTCACACGAAGTGATAGAAGTACACTGGATGCCTTTTGATCAGGCCTTGGCCAGGGTATACGATGGCACTCTGCGGGATGCCAAGACCATGCTGGGCCTGACCCTGGCGGAAAAAACAATCCGGCAATAGCTGTCTGCTGTGCTACCACATGCAAACCGCCACACATCAGGAATTTCAACACCAATCCATGTTAATGTCCAACAACACAACAACCACATGGCAGTAACCGTATGCACATGATCTATTGCAGTAATTGCGGCGAACGGGTGACCGAAAAAGTCCCTGCAGGTGACGACCGACCACGCCATGTATGTGATAGCTGCCACACGGTCCATTACCAGAACCCGAAAATCGTGGCCGGCTGCCTGCCCATATGGGATAACCGTGTATTACTGTGCCGCCGCGCCATTGAACCGCGGCATGGCCTGTGGACACTGCCTGCCGGCTTCATGGAGAATGGCGAATCAACCGAACAGGCAGCAGCACGAGAAACCTGGGAGGAAGCCTGCGCCAGGGTGACCGATCTGGCGCTCTACGGTGTTTTCAGCATCCCGCAAATCAACCAGGTCTACATGATGTTTCGTGCACACCTGAAAACAGGGGACTACCAGCCAGGGCCCGAGAGCCTGGATGTCAGGCTGCACGAGGAACACGAAATACCCTGGGATGAACTGGCCTTCCCGGTCGTTAAGCTCACACTTGAACGCTATTATAAAGACATCAAGAACAGTCACTTCCCGGTCTACGTCGAAAACATCGCCCGGCACCCAGCGCGGAAGGGATAACACCACCAAACCATCGAGGAAACCCCATGTACAAACACGTCCTGACTCTTCTGCTAGGCCTTTTAATTTGCAGCATGCCGGCTTATGCCATTGAAATCGAGGGGATTGAAATTCCGGAGACGGATTCATCCGCTGACATCAACACCACGCTGATTCTGAACGGTGCCGGCCTGCGAGAAAAGTTCTTTATCGATGTCTACATCGGGGCTCTCTACCTGCAAGCGAAAACACCGGATGCACACGCCATACTCAGTGACGACGGACCGGCCAGCGTCCACATGTACATTCTCCACAGAGAAATCAGCAAGAAAAAGATAACCGATGGCTGGATAAACGGACTGGATGCCAATCTCTCGAACACTGAGCTGCAGGCAATCCAGCCCCAATTGGATGCCTTCAACAAGCTGTTTACCATCATGAAAAAAGGTGATGTCATTAGAATCGATTACACGCCAGAGAAAGGCACAGAAGTGCGTATCAATAGCGAATGGCGTGGCGCTGTTGAAGGCAATGACTTCTTTCGTGCCTTGCTGAAGATCTGGATAGGTTCACAGCCGATCAGCAAGTCACTCAAACAGGACATGCTGGGCAACAAGTAATCCGCTCAGCGAGTTGCGTGGCGTATTTCTTAATTATGCGACAGTAGACGAGCAGCTAAAGACAACGTGCCATTATCATCCAGCGACATCCAGAACAACCTTGGCAGCATTCGAGAGCGCATGCGGCGTGCAGCGGCCGCAGCCGGACGCGACGTGAATGACATACGTCTGGTAGCGGTTACCAAGTACATGCCACCCGAATACGTTCAGGCGGCCATGTCAGCAGGGCAACACTGCTTCGGGGAAAATACCCTGCAGGGTGCACACAACAAGCAGGAGCTGCTGGATGATCCACTGAACGAATGGCACTTTATCGGGCACCTGCAATCCAACAAGGCGAAATCGATCCCCGGGAATTTTTCCTGGCTGCACACGCTTGACAGCCTCAAACTTGCAAACAAACTGTCTGCGAGCGCCATTCATGCAGAGAAAACACTGAATGTCCTGCTACAGGTTAACATCGCCAATGATCCCGACAAGTTCGGTCTGCCCGTAGAATCGGTTTACCCGTTTGTTGAAAACCTGCTACACGCCGGGCTGACCGGCATCCGATTGCGCGGGTTGATGGCTATCGGCTACCGTCATGCCAGCCGGGATGAAACACGTGCGAGCTTTGCCTCTCTGCGTGAATTGGGCGAGGCATGCGCAAAGCGCTTTGATGCCCCCAGCTTCAGTGAATTATCAATGGGAATGAGTAACGATTTCGAGAGTGCCATCGCCGAAGGGGCCACTCTGATTCGCGTAGGCAGCTCGATCTTCGGTCAGCGCCAGACAGCTGCGGACACCCACCCGGGCACCCCATGACAAATACACACGATCCTGTTGTATTTATGATATTTTCCCACCTGGTGCAGTGTAACTGATAATGTACCCCCCGGTAGCAACAATACCCCGATCAAGATTTATTTGACCGGAAAATTCAGTACAATGCGCTTCAAAATCAACTGCGCTATGATGCGCACCCACACTTGCGAGGTCGTACCATGGTAGAGCTGAATGCAACAAGTTCCCTATGGGTAGTTGGCATATTGGGTGTCCTGCTGGGCATTGGACTTGGCAGTATCGTGGCCTATGCCCTGGCCAGCCGCAACAGCCGGAACCAGAATCTGCAGACAGAGCTGGACCAGCTTAATGAACGGTTTACCGAGTACCGCGAGCAGGTAAGCCAGCATTTCATGCACACGTCAGACCTTGTGCAGGAGATGACCCGAAGCTACCGCTCCGTTTATGAACATCTGGCCACCGGAGCATACCACCTGTGTGGTGAACAAGCAGACACACCCTCACTGGGACACCAGTCAGCGGACACTCTGGTGGCCGATAATGCCACCTCAACTAATGACTCTGAGTATGATGAACTGGCCGAGCTATCCAGTCTCAGGGAGGATATTGACTCACTATTGAATGACTCAACCGGGTTCTCGGAAGTTGATGTGGACGTCAAGGACAAAGAACGCGAATCGATAAAACATTGAAGATTGCATATCAGCCGTTGCCCTCTCCTTCATAGGGCGCCATGATGGACACAAGTTCATCCAGGACCCACTGCCGTTCAACCGCATTCAAATCAGCCACTTCCGCAAACACCTGGCCAGCTCTCAGTGCTTCAATATAAGCAGAGACAGACTCACAGCCGTGGCGGCACAAGGTCTCCACACATAGTTCAACCTTACGGTTAAGTACGGCCATGATTCTTTACTAACGCTCTCGTTAATACCTTGCAATTTACGGCGTTTTTCATGTTTCAGTACCGGATCACAGTTTTTTCCGTTCACACATTCTAGGCTGGTGTTCAGTAATACGCGGGTCATGTAATGACAGCCCCGACAGTCTCTGGAGAGCGTGACATGAAGATTCAAACCGTTACCGCAGCCATCTCGACAATCGCCCTGATGACACTACAGGGTTGCGCAACAATCTCCGGTACCAGCACGGACGCAGTCGCCGCCACCAATATTCCTGCCGCCGATCCAATGCTGGATCATTACATTGCCTGGGTTCCGCGGGACAAGGCCCAGACCGCTACGGTTGCAGAGGCCGTGACACACATCTCACTGGTAAACGCCAGAGAACAAACCGCAAAGCAACTCTGTGGCAGCAACTGGGTCATGAATGGCGAGGTGACGACTAATATCGGCCCTCTCCCCACCACCGCACCCGAGACAGCGGGTGGTTATCCCGCCTGGTACTACCGCATCAGTCATCGACCCGGACTACGTGGCTGCCCGGGCGCGGACTCGCAGAAACTCTATCATACACTGCAGGAAAACCTGCCTGAATGGATGGACATCAAGACCGCAAGAACGACAACCCTCAGTCTGCTTGAATAATCATTGAACCTGCACCTGCCTCCAGATCTTCATCAACAGCCTGTACCAAACTCCTGAGTGTCCTCTCGCCCAGCGCGGTCTGCAGGGCAACGTTCAACTCCGACATAAGCTGATTAACGGCCTTTATAGCTGTGAGCTGCTGTGGACTCAACACCCGGATCTCATGAGCGATACGAACATCTGTGAGCACATCAATGAGGCGTATCTTTTCAAGATCATGTAGTGGTAGATAGACCGGTATATCTTCGTTGTCGATTTCAATCAGGTAGCCTGCATCAACAAGCACCCTGATCGTTCGATGCACCGGCTCATCAGGCAGATCAATGTATTCGACTAAACGCTCTAATGTCCAGGGTAGCTTGTCATGGTAATAGTTATATCCGATCAGAAACATTAGCTGCAGTGCCAACCGCTCACGCATTCGGTTGCTGAGCACAACCGGCTCCCGGTGCAGCGTCATGTATTTCGGATGTTGCACAAAGTAGGCGATCTGGGAACCCACCAGCAGAATCAGCCAGCTCAGGTACAACCAGATCAGCAACAGGATCACGATGGCAAAGCTCGAATAGATTGCGTCATACTTTGAGGATGACGCGATAAATGCGGCAAATCCCCAACCGGTCATTTTCCAGAGCACGCCGGCAATCACACCACCCACCAGGGCCGCAGTAAACTGCACTCGTGTATTCGGAATAAAAATATAGATGAGCGTGAATGCCAGGGACACCAGAACGTAGGGAACCAGCGTGCTACCGTATAGTATCAGGGTACCGAATGGTTCAATTGATGCCAGATACTGTACTGTCTCGGTATTCAATACCGTGGTCGTAAAACCGACCGCGCTGAATATGAGTAGCGGCCCTACCAGGGTAACACTCAGATAATTACTGACACGCTGCGACAGTGGTCGCAGGTGATCAATTTGCCAGACAAAATTGAAGGCAGACTCGATTTTCTGCAACAGTGCAATAACGGTGTAGATCAACATTACGATACCGATCGAACCCAGCACACCGACTTTTACGTTTTCGACAAAACCGATAATGTTGTCGGTAATTTCCACACCCTTCGGACCAAGCGGCAACAACAGGTTATAGAGCAAGGGCTCGATCCTGTTATGGACACCGAACCCCTTGAGCACAGAAAAGCTGACCGCAAGCAATGGCACAATCGACAACAACGTGGTGTAAACAAGACTCATGGCACGCAGATTCAACTGACCGCCCAGCAATTCTTTTATCAGCAGCTGCAATACACGGGAAACGAACACCAGGTAACGGCGTAATCCGGACAATTCACGCAAGTCATCATCCCAGACAAAGGCACTAAGACGCGTCAACAGGTTATGTACTCCGTCAGTCATTCTCTCTGGTCCGTTAACCGTATAAGCAACAAGTAGCAAGTAGCAATGCAGGAAAAATATCTGATTCATCCGGCCCGTTACCTGCCTGTTGAAACACATCATAGCACCAACAATACCGGAGCAACGACCCCTGCCAGCACTGCCTTCGGGCTTATGGGAACCGTTAAAGATAGCATCCTGCACGCCGATACGACTGCATGAATCATGTATATCAGCACAGGCGGAGAAATGAGCGACAAATCAGGCAATAAACAACGGTTATTGATTGTTGATGACTCCAGGGTTATCCGGGTTACAGCACGAAAAATCCTGCAGGACCACTTTGAGACAGTCGAAGCAGTCGATGGTGAGAATGCATGGGAGCTCCTCAACAATGCCGGCCCGTTTTCCCTGATTGTCTCTGACCTGACCATGCCAAATCTGGATGGGTTTGGCCTGCTCAAACGCATCAGAAGCGCCCATCTCCCGCAGATCAAGGATCTCCCTGTCATTATCATCACTGGTGCCAATGATTCTGACTCAACCAAGGAACGCGCAACCCAGGCAGGTGCAACCGACTTTATAGGCAAGCCGTTCGACTCCGTCCATTTGCTTGCGCGCACACAGGCCCATGCCAGTGCACATACGACAACCCAGATACTGACAGAAGAAAACATCGGACTTGGAGAGCAGGTCCAGACAGACCCGCTGACCGGCCTGGCCAACGAAGCTGCCTTTCTGGAACGTGGCTACGAGCAACTGTCATATGCTGTACGCCACGAAACCAGTCTGGCTGTTTTCCGTGTTGAAATTGATGATTTTAGTAACCTGTATAAACAACACGGCAAGGACATATCTGAGTCAATAATCAAGTCAGTCGCTACGGTACTGCAAGCAGATATCCGACATGAAGATATGGCCGCCCGTGTCGGCACCGCTCTTTTTACCCTGCTGCTGCCGGGGATGAACACCACCAATATTCGCAACCTGGCCGACCGGATAAACCGGAACATCAGTGAACGAATACTGAAGCAAGGTGAAAACAGGATTCATTACACAGTCAGTATTGGTGTTGCAGCACCCGGGATTCGTCGTGATACTCGCTTTGACGACCTGCTGTCGATAGCCGATGGTCGACTGGTTAACGCAACGGCCCAGGGTGGCAACCAGGTGGTATATGAAGGGTCCGGACCGGCAGTGCAGGCACCCGCCCAGATAGCGGTACCGCTCTTGCGGGAGGAAAGCATCACCGACATGATCAGTCTGTCTGTCGAGGCTGAAAAACAATGTGAAGACATCAATGTCGTTCGTATCGGTTCACAGACTGAAAACGAAAACATTACACTGGATGAAGTACCCGTAGTTGAATCCCGTGCCACACAGGAGCCGGATGATATGCCGAGCATGTTTGCCGGGCCAATCCCCGAGCTGACTATGCCCCCAGGCACTGATATCACAGAGGTGGCTAATTTCATAGATGCGGCCACAGGGCGCGCCACCTTCAGAGTTGATGACGAGGCAGATGAGGAAGAAACAATTGTCATCACTGCACCGCTCAATATTTTCAATAAGCCTGATGAGGCCCCGTCAGCAACGGAACAGACTGAAACATCACCAGTAAAAGATGACCCACCCGACCTCGAATCACCTGTCGAAGTACACACGGCCGCCTGCAGTAGCGGAGACGGTAGCACTTTAGCGGAAATAGCCAACGCTACCCTGCCTGCAGAAACGGGTGAAACTGTCACATTGTCGCGACCCGGCATTTTCCGACGACTGCTGTCCTTCCTGTTCAGCCGTTCCCGGCAACCCGGCTGACCCGGGGACACCCAAACAACCGGATATTTCCCGTGGCCGGTTTTATTGGCCACGTATTTATCAGTTATCTGATTAGGAATATAATGGCGCGCTGTAGTCAGTGCGTACATTGTAGTTAATCAGGAGCCGATGAATGCCATCCTTTGATATTGTTTCAGAAGTTGACCTACATGAAGTCACCAACGCAGTTGATCAGACCAACCGTGAAGTTGGCAACCGCTTTGACTTCAAGGGTTCAAATGCACGCGTGGAAGAAAAGGAATCCGTACTGACCGTACATGGTGAAAATGAGTTCCAGATTCGGCAAATACTCGACATCATGCACAAACGCATGGCAAAACGCGGAATAGATATTGCGGCCTTGTCGGAAGCGGAGGTTCAAACCAGTGGCAACAAGGCCTCCCTGGTGATCAGTGTTCAGCAGGGCATAAACCAGGATGCTGCAAGAACGCTGGTAAAAAAGATCAAAGAGTCAAAACTGAAGCTGCAAAGTAGCATCCAGGGTGACAAGGTCCGCGTCACCGGCAAGAAGCGTGATGATTTACAGAGCATTATCAGTCAGTTGGACAGCTATGGCCTGCAGCTGCCCCTGCAGACCATCAATTTCAGGGAATAGTTTAATTACCGCCAGGTGGATAACGCTTTGACGAGTGCAGACCCACCTCAAAGTAGATTAGAATACCTCTATCCAACAAAGACAGGTTATCCGCTTTTACAATGACGCAATCGACCCAGACTGCTCCACACACCCCGCACATCAAGCAGGATAGCTATTCCTATAAGGATCTGCTCGAATGCGGGCATGCCAGGATGTTCGGTCCAGGCAATGCCCAATTGCCATTGCCTCCCATGCTGATGTGTGACCGAATTACCCATATCAGCGATGAAGGCGGAACACACGGCAAGGGGCACATCATTGCCGAACTGGATGTCAAACCGGATCTGTGGTTTTTTGGCTGCCATTTTGAAGGCGACCCGGTGATGCCTGGTTGCCTTGGACTGGATGCTATGTGGCAACTGGTCGGATTCTATCTTGGCTGGGCCGGCAGCCCGGGACGCGGTCGTGCACTGGGTGCCGGTGAAGTAAAATTTACCGGACAAGTAACACCGAAAAATACCTTGATCACCTACCGCATTGACATGAAACGCGTCATTCAACGCAAGCTCAACATGGGCATTGCCGATGGCGTCATGGAAGTTGATGGTCGGGAAATCTACCACGCCAGCAGCTTGCGCGTAGGCCTTTTTACTTCAACAGAAAACTTTTAGGATTATTAAAATGCGTCGCGTTGTCATCACCGGACTTGGCGTTGTTTCCAGCCTTGGGAATAACAAGCAGGAAGTTACCAACTCGCTGAGAGGAGGAAAATCAGGCATTGAATACATACCGGAATATAAAGAACTTGGTTTTCGCAGCCATGTAGCAGGCACGGTTAATATTGATACCGAGGCATTGATTGATCGCAAGCTGCACCGTTTTATGGGCGACAGCGCTGCCTTTAATTACATCGCCATGCAAGAGGCCATTGAGGATTCCGGCCTTGCGGAAGACATGGTATCCAATGTCCGCACCGGCCTGATCGCCGGATCCGGTGGCGCTTCCACAAAAAATGTCTCCCTGGCCATCGACACCCTGCGTGAAAAAGGCCTGCGGCGGGTTGGCCCTTACATGGTGCCGCGCACCATGTCGAGCACCAATTCCGCCTGCCTCGCCACACCGTTCAAGATTCTGGGTGTCAATTACTCGATCAGTTCTGCCTGTTCCACCAGTGCGCATTGCATTGGTAATGGTTACGAACTGATTCAGTTTGGTAAACAGGATATCGTGTTTGCCGGTGGTGGCGAGGAGCTGCACTGGACGCTGACACTGATGTTCGATGCCATGGGTGCACTCTCCTCCAAGTATAATGAAACACCGGCAACGGCATCACGTGCGTATGACGCAACCCGTGATGGTTTCGTCATTGCCGGTGGCGGCGGCATGATGGTGCTTGAAGAACTGGAACATGCACAGGCACGCGGTGCAAAAATCCATGCCGAAGTGGTCGGTTACGGTGCCACTTCCGACGGTTATGACATGGTCCAGCCCTCGGGTGAAGGCGCGGTGCGTTGTATGCAACAGGCCATGTCCAGCGTCGCTGAACCCGTTGACTATATCAATGCTCATGGTACCAGCACACCGGTTGGCGACATGCGCGAACTGGAGGCAGTACGCACCGTATTCGGCGAGAATATTCCAAGGATCAACTCGACTAAATCGCTGTCTGGCCATTCACTGGGGGCCGCCGGTGTTCACGAAGCCATCTATTCCTTGCTGATGATGCAGGGTGATTTTCTCTGCGCCTCGGCCAACATTACCGAACTGGACCCGGCGGGAGAAGGATTCCCGATCATCCGCGAGCGAGTCGACAATGCCGGCAGCAATGTCATGATGTCCAACAGCTTCGGGTTTGGCGGCACCAATGCAACGCTGATCTTCAAGCGCTGGCAGGGCGACTAGCTAACTCTACTTCAGCAGCTTCGGGCTCTGCGAGGCACGCCAGCGCTGGAACGTAGGGTATTCACGGTAACCACCGCTCAGGATATAGTCCAGCACGTTGCGCAAACGGTAGAACTGTATAACGGAATCGACGCGCATGATTTCAAGGCCATGCGGATCAAAAAATATCAGTGTGGGCGTGTAAAACAGCCCCAGCTTTTCTGTCCACTGCCGGGCATTCAACCGCTCCCCCGACGGGGTAATGACCGGGGTCAGCGACCAGAAGGGCAACTGCACATTTTCCAGCTGCTCGAAGCGGGTCAGGATCTCCGGGTCCTGTAGTGGACCGGTGTGCAATACATCACAGGCATGACAGTTCCCCTGCTCAAAGAACACCGCCAGGGGCCGCTCACCCGGTATCACGCTTCGGTCCAGCATGTAGGGTCCTGGCAGGAAAAACGGCTCGTCAATAAGGTCACCGGGTTCAAACACCAGTGGCACATCGGCACGGGCCAGGTACTGGGGAAAGGTTTCATCCCTGTAGTGTGCATCGGCGACATATTCCAGCGCCGCACGAAAACGATACGGCGGGTAATAACCCCGCAAGCGCAACACCTCTGCCCCGGCAGCGTCGTAGAAAATCAATGAAGGCGTGAAGTTGGTCTTTTCCCGAATGGCCAGGGCACTCTCGGCCAGCTCCTCACCATTCAGGTCGGTCACCGTACGGTGACCGTGGATGTCAACACCAATGACATCGAAATGCTCACGGACATAGGCCTGGATGTCCTCTGCCTCCAGATCTGTTTCCAGAAGCTGCTTGCAGTAGGCACAATATTTCTGCCCGAAATAGATCATCAGCCCCTGCTTGCCCGACTCCCGGACTTCCTCTATGTCTTCGCGCAGATCAAGGAAACTGAGCTTGAACCAGTCCGGGAAGGTCAGTGGTTCTTCAAGGGGCGCATCATCAAATTGAACAAAACCCTTATCGAAGCTAACCTCTGCTGCCATCGCACTGATGGCGACAAACAGCAGAAGGAACGGGCATATCACTCCCGCAAGGGTTATCTTTCTGCCTGTTTTAATAGCCTGCCAGTTCATAGGAGCCAGTCCAGATCAGTCCACTACACTAGCCTTACTATAGCTGGCATAGCTGGTTTCTGTTTCCCACAATGTCACATCGGTGACTGGAAAGCCTTTTGCGGCAACGTACTCATAAATCATGCGTGCGAGGACCTCGGCAGTCGGATTTTCCTCCGTAACCATGACCCGCTCACCGCTGTCCTGCAACAAGGGCAGAATGGGGTCATCTTTGTGTAGCAACAGGGTATGATCAATTTCGCTGTCCAGCCATACCCAGACCAGCCGCTTTAGCTCGCTGAAATCTTCCACCATGCCGCGCTCATCAAGCGAATCACGTTCCAGCGTGATGACGGCACGGGCATTGTGTCCGTGCAAATGCTGGCACTTGCCCTGGTAATTCAGCAGTCGGTGGCCATAACAAAAGGAGACAGATTTCGACACGCGGTACATAGTCAGCTTCCATTTTCAGATTGTTATGAAATAAAATTGATCTGGTATATCTGCATACAGCGGTAACCGCAACAATTGCAGCATGATCAACCCATCCATCCAGTACCTCCATTTTATGTACCCTACCCAACATTGGCTATACATATTGGGAGTATAATTACTAGAATGTCCGCCATGTTAATGAAACTTCTGTCTTTGGTTGCTTGCTGATGGCGGGTATACCGACTTGGACCATTCTCGGTGGCGGCTACCAGTCCTACCTGAAAGGCGACTACCAGGCGGCCTTCGAGGAATGGTTGCCACTGGCCGAACTGGGTGACGTTGAGGCGCAGTATAACCTTGGCGTCATGTACGATGAGGGCACCAGCGAGGTACAGGATCTCGGCAAGGCGGCAGAATGGTACCGCATGGCCGCAGAACAGGGCTTTGTCGATGCGCAAGCCAACCTCGGTATGATGTATTATAAGGGTCAGGGTGTCAGCCGGGACCACGAGCAGGCGGCCCGCTGGTTGCAACTGGCGGCAGACAATGGCGATACCGAGGCACGAGAGATTCTGCGGCGCATCAGCAGACAATAAAATCCGAACACACAAATATAAACAATTATTTATTAACTATTCATAATGTGTTTTATGAATACCAGGTGATACCTGCCATGACTGAGGCAACAGACAGCACGCCCCGCCCAGATAATCCCGGCCAGCCGTATCCGCTACCCGGCAGTGTTGCCCAGCCCGCGTACGCTGCTGGTGAACGCCAGTTACTGATCTCTGACATCAAGCAATTGCTCAGGGAAAAAGACGCGGTCCTGGTCGCGCATTATTACACCGATGATGATCTGCAAAGGATCGCGGATGAAACCGGTGGTACCGTTTCCGATTCACTCGAGATGGCACGCTTCGGTAACCAGCATCCGGCCAGTACTCTGGTCGTCGCCGGTGTGCGTTTTATGGGGGAAACCGCCAAAATACTGAACCCGGAAAAGCGCGTCCTGATGCCGACCCTGAAAGCCGAGTGCTCACTGGATCTCGGCTGCCCCCCCGAGGAATTCATACCCTTCTGTGATGCACACCCCGAGCGCACGGTAGTGGTCTATGCCAATACCTGTGCAGCGGTGAAGGCACGTGCCGACTGGGTGGTCACATCAAGCATTGCAGTTGATGTCGCAAAACACCTCACGCAACAGGGCAAGAAAATACTCTGGGCACCCGACCGCTACCTTGGCAGTTATGTTCAACGGGTAACCGGTGCCGATATGCTGCTCTGGCAAGCCAGCTGCATTGTGCATGAACGCTTCAAGGCCGAGGCACTGCAGAACCTTGCTGCGCATCATCCGGATGCCGCGATCCTGGTTCATCCCGAGTCGCCGGAATCCGTGATCGCACTTGCGGACGTAGTGGGTTCAACCACACAGCTGATCAAGGCTGCCACACGACTTCCAAACAAGACATTCATTGTCGCTACAGACAATGGCATTTTCTACAAGATGAAACAGGCCGCGCCTGACAAAAGGTTTCTGGAGGCTCCGTCAGCGGGCGAAGGTGCTACCTGCGAAAGCTGTGCTCACTGTCCGTGGATGGCCATGAATAATTTACGCAACCTTGCCACAGTGCTTGAAAATGGCAGCAATGAAATCCATGTTCCGGAGGCAGTCCGTATAAAGGCACTCACGTCCACCCAGCGTATGGTTGATTTCGTCAACAGGCGACAGGATATCGACTGACACCTGGATCGTTGATTCTTCGAGCAGTTGACCCACGGTTCTGTCACTTCATACCATCGGCTTATCCGCTGCCCGCCAACAACAAGGACCGATAACGATGACTGCAGGTAATTATTCGATGATGGGCAGTGTTGCCGCCCTGGTAGCACAGACCCTGCGCACCTACGATTGCGATCCGGAACCACTCTTCAGGGAGGCAGGGCTAGATATGAAGCTGCTATCAAATCCGGATACCCGCTACCCCGGCAACCGCGTACAACACCTCTGGCAACTTGCGGTTGATGCCAGTGGCGACCCCTGTTTTGGTTTTGTAGCTGGCGAACAGGTGCAACCCGTTGTGCTGCACGGCCTCGGCTTCGCCTGGCTGGCCAGTGACACGCTGCGGGATGCGCTCACCCGCCTGATGCGTTACTCACGCCTGATATCCACGGCAGCCAACATGCAGCTGCAGGATACCGACAACAGTCTGGACCTGATATTACTGCCACCGAAAGGGGTAAAGTTTCTTGCCGCGGCTTTCCAGGATGCCGGCATGAGCGGTTTCCTGCGCATGTGCCGCTTAACCGCCGGTGACGAGATCGACCCGGTGCACGTCTCACTCAAGCACCCCAGACCGGACTGTGCCCGCAAGTTACAGGCGTATTTCCGTGCACCGATAGCGTATAACGCCGACAACAACATTCTGTCCTTCAGCAGACAACTCGTTGATACACCGTTAGCGCATGCCAATCCCGGACTGGCACGGATTAATGACCAGGCGGTTATTGATTACCTGGCGCGCTTTGACCGTGACAGCCTGACCATGCAGGTACGCTCAAAAATTATTGAACGTCTGCATGACGGCACACCCAACCAGGGAACCATTGCAGAATCCCTGCATGTCAGCCTGCGCAGCCTGCAACGCAAGCTCAACAACGAAGACACCAATTTCAAGTCTCTGCTTGAGAGTACCCGTCGCGAACTGGCTCTGCTTTATATTCGCGAGACCCATCGTTCACTCGGTGAGATCACCTACCTGCTGGGTTTCTCCGAACCAAGCAACTTTACCCGTGCCTTCAAGCGCTGGACGGGGGTATCCCCGATCGAGTATCGTGATAATAGCTGACAGGTTCGCTGCTGCAATATCAGCCGGACCGACACCGGAGTCACACAGACATTCCAGGCAACTCCTGCTTTCCCTGCTGCTGTTATTACAGAGCCTGCTCCTGGCATGTAATGCCGAACCGGACACTGACATAGCCGACACACCGCCCGGTTCCATACTGGGTCCACAGCACCTTGCGTTGATCATTAATGACGAGGATCCGCTGAGTCGCCGTATTGCCGAGTATTACCTAACCCGGCGCCATATCCCCGCCAGCAACGTCATCCACGTGAAGTTCAAGCCGGGCAACGATGTCATGCGTCCGCAAACATTCAGGACGCTAAAGACACAACTGGATGCACAGCTCCCGGCTGCCGTTCAGGCTTACGTACTCACATGGACGACACCCTACCGGGTCGGTTGCATGTCGATCACAACGGCATTCGCAGCCGGATTCAATGAAGCCTTCTGTGTACAGGGCTGCAAGGCGACCAAAACAAGCCCCTACTTCAACAGCAACAGCCAGCAACCATTTACGGACCTGGGCTGGCGTCCAGCCATGATGCTGGCCGGTGAGACATTTGAATCAGTGAAGGCATTGATTGATCGTGGTGTTGCCGCCGACGGTACACACCCGGACGGCACGGCGTACCTGCTAAGCACATCAGACAGGGCCAGGAACACGCGTGCACGGTTTTACAACGGCATCAACATGCTGCAGTCCGATCGCTTCAGGGTGGAAATCAAAAAAGGGGATTACCTCAAACACCGCAGTGATGTCATGTTCTACTTCACCGGCCTTGCAAAGGTTGAGGGTATTGACAGCAACCAGTACCGTCCCGGTGCCATTGCGGACCACCTGACATCCGCTGGTGGCAAATTAATCGGCAGCCGGCAAATGAGCAGCCTGCGCTGGCTGGAAGCGGGAGCCACCGGCAGCTATGGCGCCGTGGTCGAACCGTGCGCCTTCGTACAAAAGTTTCCACGACCCAACATCGTCATTGACCGTTACCTGAATGGTGAAACCCTGCTGGAAGCCTACTGGAAAAGCGTCGAATGGCCCGGCCAGGGTGTGTTCATCGGAGAACCGCTGGCAGCACCTTTCCGGTAGACAGTCCGGTCCACAACATGTAGTCTCATCTCTTTGTATTATATGCATTTTAATGATCACCCCAACAGACACTCCAACGCTGCCGTCAATTCCGGAGAACTGGATCGCCTGCAAGGACTGCGACCTGCTGCTTGAACGGGTAGACACGCCCGTGGGTGACAAGGCGCTGTGCCCGCGCTGCGCCAATCCACTGTATCAGTCCCGGGAGAACAGTGCCGAACGCACCCTGGCACTGGCCATCACCGGCCTGCTGCTGTTTATACCGGCCAATCTGTTACCGGTCATGTCAATGACCATCATCGGGCAAGAATCCTCAACCACCATTTACAAGGGCTCCCTGGTACTGTTTCAGGAAGGCCTCTACTGGACAGCCCTGCTGGTCTTTTTTGCCAGTATCGTGATCCCGTTTTGCAAGCTGTTGCTCATGTTGTTTATCTCAGGGAGCCTGCACCGGGAACACTTCAGTCCGCTACTGCCCTATGCCTTTCGCTATTATCACTACCTGGATGAATGGGGCATGCTCGAGGTATATATGCTGGGCGTGCTGGTCGCCGTGGTCAAGCTCAAGGGTATGGCCAGCGTCATTCCCGGCATCGGTTTGTACTGCTTTATCGCACTGCTGCTGGTCACAACCCTGATGTCATCGTTGCTGGACGAAGAATGCTTCTGGACCAGAATCGAGCAAGGCCTGAAGGGGAACCCGCAGTGAATCAGCAGACAACAGCCAGACAGCTGGGCCTGATACGTTGCCATACCTGCGGCAAACTGGCATTTGATGTCGGCCATGACGGTTATGAAGAGCATTGCCCGCGCTGCCATGCGCATATGCATATGCGCGCCACCAACAGCCTTTCACGTACCTGGGCACTGTTGATCACCGCCGTAGTACTCTATGTACCCGCCAATGTCCTGCCGATAATGACCGTCACCTATTTCGGTGCCGGAGAACCTGACACCATTATGTCCGGTATCATCCTGTTACTGCAGATGGGTAGTTATCCGATCGCTGCTGTGATCTTTATCGCCAGCATACTGGTGCCGTTATTGAAAATGGTCGCGCTTTTAATCCTGCTGTTATCTGTACAGTCAAGATGGCTACTGGATGACCGGCAACGTACCCGCATGTACCGCGCCGTCGAACTGGTCGGGCGCTGGTCGATGCTCGACATATTTGTGATTGCCCTGCTGGTGGCGCTGGTCAACTTTGGCAGTATCGCGCAGATCGTATCGGGACCCGGTGCAACCGCCTTTGGCAGTGTCGTGGTATTGACCATGCTCGCAGCCACCACATTTGACGCCCGATTGATATGGGATAAAGAGACAACTAATGACTGATCAACCGGACACCGGCACCCATTCAGGCAAACCTCAGCAACCCGTGCTGATAAAAAAACGCGGCATCCCGTTTATCTGGATATTACCGGTATTGGCTGCACTCATCGGTGGCGGACTGATTATAAAAAGCATGATGGAAGCCGGAGTACCCATCGAGATTATCTTTGAGACCGCCGATGGTATCGAGGCCGGCAAGACCAAACTGATGTACCGAGGCCTTGAGGTTTCACGCGTCAAGGCAGTTGAACTGAACCCGGACTTGCAGTCAGTCACGGTCCACATCGACATCCCGCGTGGTGCCGAAAAACACCTGAAATCACATGCACAATTCTGGTTGGTGAAACCGGAAATCTCGCTTGCCGGTGTAACCGGACTGGGTACTCTGCTATCCGGTAACTATATCGCCGTTAAACCCGGGGGCGGGAAAAAGACGCGGAAGTTCAGTGCACTCCACACCCCACCACCGCACGACATTGAAACCCCGGGGCTGCATCTCACCATTACGGCCGATAAACTTGGCTCACTGAGACAGGACTCGCCCATCTACTATCGGCAAATTCTCGTCGGGCGTGTTCAGGAGCATGCCCTTGCCGAAGAGGGTGACAGCGTCAACATCAACATCTTTATAAAAGAGGAATATGAATATCTGGTCAGGAAAAGCAGCCGCTTCTGGAATGTCAGCGGCATCAGCATATCCGGCGGTCTTTCCGGTCTGTCTGTTGAAACCGAATCCATGGCATCCGTGCTCTCCGGGGGGCTGGCCTTCTTTACTCCGGAAAATGACGAACCGACCTTTCCCAGTGTAGATGGCGACACCTTCCCTTTATACAAAAATTTCAAGGTTGCCGAGGCTGGCATAGATATCACTCTGCACCTGCAGGACGGTGAAGGCCTCAAGGAACACGGTACCCGCATCATGTTTGAAGGTATCGAGATCGGTACCATCGAAAAGATCAGCGTTGAGAAGGACCTGAATGGAGTAGTTGCACGCGCATCACTTGATCCTCGCGCCACGCCCTTGCTCACGACGGCTACCCGATTCTGGCAAGTCAGTCCGAATATATCACTGACTGAAATTTCAGGCCTGTCCACCCTGCTGTCCGGCAAGTACATTGCCATGCAACCTGGCGAGGGAGAACCCCAGACAGACTTTACCGTACTGGAAGAACCACCGGTGCTGCCGGACAGCGTCCCCGGCCTGCATTTCAGCCTTAGTGCCGACGACCTGGGCTCACTCTCAAGAGGCACCAGCATCTACTACAAGCGCATACCCGTGGGTAACGTGCAGGCCTACCACCTGGATGAATCAGGCGCGCAGGTCATTATTGATGCCTACATCGAAGAGAAATACGCCCACCTGGTCCGCAGCAACACGCGTTTCTGGAGTACCAGCGGTATCGAGCTGTCCGGCAGTGTCGCCGGCTTCAAACTCAGAACAGGGTCGGCCACCAGTATCATCTCCGGTGGCATTGCCTTCGCCACACCGGGCAACAACCCGTCCAGGGCTGTGGCAAAAAACGGCAGCAGCTTCACACTTTATCCGAATTATGATGCCGCCTCGGATAACGAAACCCTGTTTGGCGACAAACGTGAACCCGGACTGCAACTCAGCGTACGTACCACGGATCTGGGTTCACTGGCTGCCGGCTCACCCGTGCTCTATAAAAGAATCACCGTCGGTCAGGTCCACGGCTATCGACTGGACAGGGACAATGAAACAATACTGGTACAACTGACGATCAGACCACAACACCAACACCTGGTACATACAAATTCACGTTTCTGGAATGCCAGTGGTTTCGAATTCTCCGGTGGGCTGGGTAACTTCCACCTGAAAAGTGAATCCGTCAAATCGATCCTTGCAGGCGGCATTGCCTTCGACACACCAGACAAACCAGGCACCAACGCAAGTGAGAATGCGGTGTTTAACTTGTACAAGGATGCACGCAGTGCAAGGGAAGACAGCATACCCATTCACATCACATTTAATTCGGCAACCGGTTTGTCTGCCGGAGCAGATATCAATTACCAGGACATCAAGGTCGGTCGTGTCACGGATGTGAAACTGAGAAACGACCAGAATGGTGTTACCGTCCAGGCAGACCTGTTTGGTTCAGCCCGTCATATGGCGAAAACAGGGACCCGTTTCTGGGTTGTCAGTGCAGAACTGGGGCTGGCGAAAACCGAACATCTGGGGACTCTGATAACCGGCAACTACATTGCCGTGCAACCCGGTGAGGGTGATTCGACATCAAGTTTCACTGGCCTCGATCACACCCCCTTCGAAGGACGCCTTGGTGATGGCCTTAATTTACAACTGACGACACATCGGCTGGGATCGATTGATGCAGGCGATCCGGTCTACTACCGGCAAATACCGGTTGGCAGCGTCATCGGCTACAAACTGGGGACCAATGCCAACGAGGTCATTATTTTTATCAACATCAGGCCCCGGTACGCGCCGCTGCTGCGCAGCAATTCGAGGTTCTGGAATGTCAGCGGCATCCGTGTCGATGCCAGTGTTGTCGGCGGTGTAAAGATTGATGCCGAATCGCTGGAAACGATCCTCGATGGCGGCATTGCCTTCGCCACACCGGATAACCCTGATATGGGGGACGCAGCCAGCCAGGGAATGTCATTTAAGCTTCATGACAAGCACCAGAAGAAATGGCTGTCCTGGTCACCGAAGATTCCGCTGGGTTCACCATAAGCAGCTCAACGGCAAGCTGTGTCTACATGATTTCTTCGCGCATGTGCCATTCACCATGCTGTGCCTCAACTGCACGCCGATACTCACCAATATCACCCGAGAGCGCATGCTCAATTGCCTGCTCGACCGCACCTGCCGTTTCTACGCGTTGCAGAAATACATAATCCGCACCGGCCTCGTACAAGGCACGACTATCTGCCGTTTCAATCGCATTCGCGATGATCACGGCACCCGGGTTTATGTGACGCGCCGCCTCGACGAGCTTGAGATTCGTGGTGCCCTTCAGAACATCATCGGGAATCGTACAGGCAATCACCCTGGCCTTGTCGACACCCGCGTGATGCAATGTCTCGGCACTACACAGGTCACCGTACTTGACCGTTGCCCCCAGTGCGGCAATCTTCGGGTGAAGGTTGACATTAAAATCCACCACCAGTGTTTTCTCCAGTAGCTCAGGATGGTCTTTTCCGAGTTCATACAACAGTGAAGAGGCAATCCGGTGAAAACCCAGCAACGCCAGACTGTAGGACTCCTCCTCGCCCGCCTCGATGCTCGGAGGTTCCCTGAAGCCGAGCCGTGCCAGCAACCCTGATAAGCGGTCATGAATGGCATCCGCCTGACGGAACAATAGCGGGGTCAGCAAGGCGGTAATGACAAAGGCAAAGATGATTGCACTGTTCAGGTTGCCCGAGACATGCCCGAGTTGCACACCGATAAATCCGATCACCAGGCTGAACTCCGAAATCTGTGCCAGTCGGACCGAGGTCACCATGGCATTGCGCCGGTCCAGTCCGGTTACATAGAGCAGCGGAAAGAAAACCACGTAACGGGCCAGTAATGCGATAACAGCAAACAGCGCGGCCAGCATCAGTACATCACCACCATCCGGCATCGGGATACTCATCCCCAGTCCGACAAAAAACAGGGTAACAAAGAAATCCTTGACCACGCTGACCTTGCTGATAATTTCGGTACTGTACGGCAGATTGGCTATCGTGGCACCGGCAATGAGCGCGCCCATTTCTGCACCAACGCTCATGTGCAAGTCAAACTTGAAGAACCAGCTCGTCAACACATCCAGATAGACACCCAGTAATACAATTAAAAAACACCAGGAGATCGAGGCAGCAAACACCACCTCCGGTCTTTTTGCGACCCATTTAAATCCGATTGGAATGATGTAGCGGGCAATAAAGACAGCCAGCATCAGCAGCACCGTGATGCCCAGAAATGACAGCAGGATCGGGCCGACGGACGGCGCGGCAAAATTTGGCTGTACTGCAATCACACCAATTGCCCAGATATCCTGGAAGATCAACAGACCGAGCGCAATCCGCCCCACTTCCGTATCCAGCTGAAAGGTTTCCTGGAAGAGCTTGACCACCAGCAGGGTTGAAGACGCTGCCACGACAAAGCCGACATATAAAGGCGCATAACCAGAAGATAGCAATTCGCCACCGATACCGAGCCACACCAGCAGCTTGGTGATGGCGACACCAAACGCCACACACAAGGGGTACTGCAGCAAACCGGATACGATCAGAATCCGGCCACTGTCCAGCAATTTTCGAACATCAATCTCCAGACCAATCAGGTACAGCAACAGAATCAGTCCCAGCTCGGAGATAGTCTCGATATTCGCCGGATCTGTCACCATCCCGGTGCCCACCGGGCCCACCACCACACCAGCCAGCAGGAATGCGGCAATCTCGGGGATCTTCAGGCGTACGAAAACGATGGCGAGCAGGCCGGCCAACACAATACAGATGCCGATATCACGCACCAGTGAAGGCAGTCCTTCACCTGAAGCCAGCACGGTGGCGGGCACCATCGCCAGCAGGCAAAACGTACCCAGCAGGCGGAGTAATGACACGCCTGTCATAACTCGAGCATCACTCAATTAATTTCACCGTTCTCGCGCATGGAGTCACATTTAGATTCAGAAGGCTTGGTCCCGGCTATAGCGATCTTCTGCCAAAACGCCTTGAGATACTCGCGATTATTGAACCCGAGGTCCTGCTTCATGCGGTTTTCACGCCACAATGACTCGGTCCGGCACAGGACCTTTTCGGTATTTTGAAGAACCAGATCGTTACCCTGCCCGTCTTCCAGAAGATTCTGGTTTCCGTCCGCCCGCCAATCCCACTCAGCCAGCACCGTCAGTTCATAAAGCGCGATTACCGCCTGCACATCATGTGTCGCAGGCGCCCTGGAATGCGCCTCTTCGAGCTGTTTGATTGCACTCCTGAACCATCTTATGGCCGCGGCTGCATCGGTCTCTGCGCGACCTCCGATATAGTCGTAGAGCCCGTACAAGCTACGCATTACAGCACTGTCCCGGGTACCGTAGACCACGGGCGGTTTGCCATTCTCGGGATAAACGCTACGCAGGAATTCCAGCAAGTTCTGCCGGCTTGTCCCGGCCTCTGAAACTTGTGGCGTCTCTGAGCTGGGTATTTCGCCAGCAACGAGTTGATCTGTCTCCAAATCCGCAATTTTGAACAATGTAAGCGCCTTCAAGGTATAGGCCACCCCGAGCAAGCCATCCTGCTCAAGACGTTTCCTGTCTGCCTGGATAACTTCGTCAACCATCACCAGCGTGATCTTGTACTGTGCGAGGGCGGTTACACCTGATTCCAGTGTCAGCACCTGCTCCGACGCTACTGCATCCACGTAACTGTCCTGAGCCTGCTGCAGATTATAGGTGCTGCAACCGGCAATAACGGCTGCAAAAAAAACACCATACAAAGACTGAATCAATCGCATATCTTTCCCTCACACAAGTTAGGCGGCCAGCAATTCCGCTCTGATTTCCATTGCTACGCTCTCGATGGACAAGTCCCTGTCTAGCCAGTCACGGATCGATGTTTCGATCTTCAGGATCTGTGCCTGCTTAATATCTTTTTCAACCGCCACCTGGGCAAGCTGTTCTAAAACCACTGCAATTGCGACACTGATCGCCGAATTACGTGCCTGGTGCCATTGTGACCGGGCATTGGAGTTCCCATCCAGAACACCGTTGAATATCGCATCCACCGCGGAAGTTATCGCTACACGAGCATCACCAGCTTCCGCTTTTGGCACTTTTTTCAAAAGCGCGATCTCCTTCGCTCCAGTACTTATACCGACCTTGAGTGCTACAAGCAGGGTCTCGTTGTTAAAACGACCACCTTCAACCATAGCGAAAGACTGTAAGATGGCCGCTATCGCCACGCCAAGTGGCTTCTCACCGGCACCGCCAACGCCGGCAATCTTTTTAACCCAGCAAGGGTTGTCGAGCACCGCATCAAAGGCTATCTCTGCAACAGCCAGTGCCTGAGCGTGCGTCAAGTCCGGCTTCCATTTTGCTGCGCCATGAGTCATCGAGAGCTGTTTCATGAGTTCCGAGCTTGCTATGACCAGTAAATGTTTTTTGGGATTATTTTCGTTAATATCCCAGATCAGGGACAGGTTGGCACTCGACTTTTCAAGAAGCAATCTCACCAATTCCGGGTACAGGTCCTCTGTGAACAGCTCGGGAATCAGCTCAAGCTCATCCGCAACTTCAATCAGCACTTTCTTTAGCCCATCATTACCGATCTTGAGTATGCCCGGATTATCTGTGACCGCGTTAAGTGTCGCCTTAATGACCGTCTCCAGCCCGTCGCCCGACAACAGTTTGGCGAACTGAAGGCGCCTGTTGTCGTCCGCTCCTGTCAACAGGTCGGCCACCGTTCCACCGACCGCCTTAATCACGACGCCCTCGGTCTTCGAAACACCGAGTATCTTCTGCGGGTTGCTGAGAACAGTCCCGGCCGTCCCCTTCACCATGGAGTACGCTATCAATTGCAACCATTCACCGCGTTGCCGCTGCTCTTTCGTGGGCAGATCCTTGAGATAGGTACTGGCAGATATAGAGAGGCTGGTGGTAATGTTCCTGACAAGTTTTTCTGTTGTATCACCTTTGCCGATCAGCTGTGGTTCCAGCTTCACAGCCTCGACAATAGCGATCAGAAGGTCCCCGGCCAGGTATTCCACGGGCGTGCCCGCAAAATCCTTGTTATCAATGGCTTCGAGGAAAGCCCGTAATGCCCGTCCTTCCGGTTTATTGTCGGAAAGGGCACCCGGTGCCTCCAGGAAATAATCGATCGAAATATTAACCAGCGTCCCGGCGATTCGCTGCAGGGCGGTAATCTTCTTCGATGCCTCTGCATTCGACCACTGGCGTATGGTAATAAATGTCTGCAGTTCATCAATTCTTGGTCCGGTTGCAAAACGGAATTCGTCGGGTAACTCCGGTTCATACTGTAGAAACGCGGCGATGTAGAGCTCGACCAGTTCCCCCTTTTCCGATGCCTTGAGGTTTGTCCTGCCCAGGAGTGCTGCAATTCGGCTGTTTTTCCGGACCACAGACTGGCCAGTCTCGCCACTGAACCAGCGCCTGGCCGAAACATGATTAATTCCTCCGCTGCTACTGCTTGGCATAGGTAACGGCATGGGGCGCGCTAACGTTTTATCGACGTAGACTTGTTTGCCGGCAGCATAAAGTCGCATCCCTCCTTCAATGGCGAACATGACGGTACTGACATTGGGTGACATGAACCTTTCCTCCCACAATTAAGTTTGACGCAAGTCTCGTTGCCGGCAGATTTTCATTGGAAGTCGTGATGCTTTACATGCTTTGAGCATTTTATAAGAACGGACCCCGTTTAATTATGCAACAACAGCTTCAATATTCTATAGATGAATCCCGACACAACCACTCCACGCATCCCCATCCAGTCGTTCATCAAGCACTGCTGCATCGAATCCGGCCAACGGCCCCTCGCAGGCCAGGGCAAACAACCGCTCGGCAGTGATGCCGCCCACCGTTGCCCGCTCCAACCAACCCAGATCGAGCACATCCGCCTGGCCATTGGCATACCAGACGGTTAACGCCGAGTCTGTATCTGCCAGTGAATAGCCTTGCAGGTTCGTCCCCAGAGGCCCCAACCGTCGAATGTCCTCCAGGCCCCGCCAGATCTCCGCGCGCCCATCATTGTAGCGAATAATCAGATAGCGTGGTGCCTCGGCGGGCATGAGATCGATCGAAACGGCCGTTCCGGGAAGACCTATCGTGTCGCCATTCTCCTTGAGGGTGATTAATGACGAGCTACCGTCTTCATAGCGCGCCAGCGCGTGAGACGGCCCGGACTCGGGAAGGAAAGCAAGTTCCTGAAGATCCGCACCTGGACTTCCAAGCTGCATCACGGTTGTCCCGTCGACTGACCGCTTGAGCTCGGACTTGCCGCTGATATAGCGGATTAGTTGATATTCCGAGCCTGGTCCAACCACAGTACTGGAAACGATGTTTCTTCTGAGGGGCGCTTTGATCAGGCCATTGTCCGACAGGCGACGGAGTTCCCGAGAGTCGTCGCCCAGGCGCACTTGCACCAATCCCGGTCCGGGATAGCTCGCACCTGTTGCGCGGTCTCCCAACGGCAAGACGAGAGAGCCATCATCCAGGCGTCGGATCTCAGCCCCCTCCCGGCGACTGACAAAGAAAAATTCGGTGTCGAGATCTACTGCATCGGCTCCTGTTAATTCCATCACCAGCGAGCCGTCCTCGACCCTCCGCAGCTCCCATCCGTCGCCACGCTGTAATGCCAGTCGGCTTGATGGTCGATCTTTGCTGAACGTGAGCTTGCTGAAGTCACTCTGAACCGAGCCGAGCCTTTCACCGTCCCGACTGCGGAACCATTCCACACGGTCCCTGGCTAGCACGGCGACGTGTGACTTCGCCCTGCTTCTCACGATCTTGCTGCCCCTCAGAAGTAGTGATCCGTCCGAGCTCCGCAACAACTCCACAGCACCATCCCGACGCACTTGAACGAACTGGCCATCAGGAAGCGGCACAAATGATACCCGCCCCGGCTCCCCGTCAAAGCGGCGTACCAGAGACAGGTCCGCTGTTCGCAGCAATTCCGCCGAAGCACCATCGTAGGTGACGAGGATACGGCTGCTCTCGGCGTCCGGGCTGAGCTGAATTTTTGTCGGTTCGCCCGTCAGCGTCACGAGTGAGGCATCGTCCGTCCGACGCAGCTCCGGGGCATGATTGCTGTAATTGAGCGCCACCAGGGGTGCGTCGGAGTTCCGGCTGAAGGCAACCTCTGTGACCCTGGCTTTCTCAGCCAGCGGCACCAGAGAGCCATCATCGATGCCCCGCAGCTCACCTGGATGCCCGGAATATTCGACAAAAAAATGATCGGGACCGAACGTAAGGCGTGATACCGGAGACTTCAGCGCCGCGACTCGCGTGCCGCTCGCAGCGAGACGCAACTCCGCCCGGGACCACCGATAGTCCGCGACCAGGTAGCCCGGGGCATCGTCCAGGAATTCCGCCACATAGATCGGCCCGGCGAGTTCCTGAATCAGCCTGCCGGTCGTTCCCGAACGCAGCTCGCCATGTGCCTCTGCATGGTCCACGACCAAACGGGATCCATCCGCGCTGGGGACCACATTCTCGACATTCTTGCCCAGGCTGACTATGCGGCCCCGGGTGGCCAGATCACGTGCAGTCTCAAGAATCGCCTCGTGCCCGGCTGCGTCTCGGTGCGGCGCTATGGCAAGCGCGTGCAACGCCAGCGCAAGTCCGGCCAGCGGCTGTGCCGCATAGACCTCTTCTCTCGCCTCTACTGCAAGTTGTTGGGCGCGGTTGAGTTGCTTCTCCCGCAACCCGTCGACAAACAGCCAGGTACCCGCCACAATCACCACGGCAGTGAGCCCGGCCAGCAAACTGCGGTTACGCAACTTCTGGCGCCGAACACGCTGGTAAAGATCGTCGTAACCAACACCCAGCACGCCTGCGGCGAGCTTGACACCCGCGACCGAGAGTCCGTGCTCGCTCAAGTCCACCGCCAGGGGTTCAATCCCCCTAGCTTCGATTTGCTTGCCGCAGCCGTCGAAATGCTCTAGCAAGGCAGGATGAAACGATGCACGATCGTTGCCCTCCTCGCCCGCACCCACGGGCTCGCCCTCGGCGTTCAGGCAGTAGATACGATCCGAGCGACCAAGCTGCTTGAAATGCCGGATCTCCTCGCCAACCCACCGTGACCGGGCAGATCGTGGCGAGCAGATAACAATCAGCGCTCGTGCCGCCCCCAGGGCATTGCGGATCGCCCGCCCCAGGTCTGCCGATGCCGGAAACTCCTCCAGGTCACGGAACACTGGCCGAATCTGCGCCGGCACCTTGCCGTATTCTGTTTCGCGACCAACAAGGGCGCGGGGCACCTGGAAGCGCTCCAGAAACTTGTGTGTTGCTGCAGCGATCTTTTCGTCGGCGTGGCTGTAACTGATGAAGGCGAGGTAGCCCGGGTCCCCGGTGCCAGCGGCCTTCTCACCTGCACCAGGGTTCTCTTTAAGGAACGCCCGATCGGCATCCCCGGCCAAACCGGACTCAATCGCCTCCCTGATCAGATCTGACACGCTGCGATTGGTCTCTGTCGCCTTGTGCCGCAGAGCGAGAAGAAGTTCCTCATCGAGAGTGACCGCCAGATTTTCCTGATTGTGGGCCATCGGCAGATTCTAATCTGTCTGCTGCATGTATAGAAGATAGAGACGCCTCCCTTTGTTAAAAGAGTGGGTACCTGAAAGCAGCAAGTTATGCCACGGAACCCAAAGATAAATCGGCTATACTTCTTTCCCGATCACGGCGATCAAATCAGGGAGTCCTGAGGGATTACCAGAATCTTTACCATGGAGGAATCCAAATAATGAGCCTGCAAAAAAAGATTGACAGCGATGGTCCGAAAAGAATTCTCGCACTGGATGGCGGCGGTATCCGCGGCATGATCGCAGTCGAGATTCTTAAAGAAATCGAGGAGTTACTCAGGGAGGAAACGGGCGGCGATAAGGACTTTGTCCTGGCAGACTACTTTGACTATATATCGGGCACCAGTACGGGTGCCATCATAGCGGCAGCGCTGTCACTGGGCTGGTCGGTGGACAAGATCCACAATTTCTACATCAAGAGCGGTGAGCAGATGTTCGACAAGGCCAGCCTGCTGAAGAAATTCAAGTATCAGTATGAAGACGAGGCGCTCAAGGAAATGCTGATGAAGGAGTTTGGCTCCGACACAACCCTTGGCAGTGACAAACTAAGAACACTATTGATGATGGTCATGCGCAACGCCACGACTGACTCACCCTGGCCTGTCTGCAACAACCCCGGTGCGAAGTATAATTCGCGAAAACGGGATGACTGCAATCTTGAGCTCCCGCTGTGGCAACTGGTTCGTGCCAGCACCGCGGCACCGGTCTATTTTCCGCCGGAAAAGGTCCCCATTGGCAAGCACAACTTTGTTTTTGTGGATGGCGGCATTACGACCTACAACAACCCGTCCTTCCAGACCTTCCTGATGGCAACACTCGGGCCCTACAACCTGGGATGGGAAACCGGTGAAGACAAGCTACTGATTGTTTCCATTGGCACCGGAACCAGCCCGGATGCCAATGCCGATTTGAGCCCGAACCAGATGAATCTGCTTTACAACGCCACGTCACTACCCTCGGCTTTGATGTTCGCGGCACTCAACGAACAGGATCTGCTCTGCAGGGCCTTTGGCAATTGCCTGTGTGGCGACGAACTGGACCGGGAAGTCGGCGATCTGATTGATACAGAAGGCACCATGAAACGGCCGGCAAGCTCAAAACTGTTTACCTATGTCAGATACAATGCAGAGCTATCCCGAGACGGTCTGGATAAACTTGGATTGGCCAGGATCAAACCGGAAGATGTACAAAAACTCGATTCTGTGGAAAACATTAAGGAGCTGCAGGAAGTTGGACAGGCTGTAGCGAAAAAGGTAACCAGGGCACACTTTAGCAAGTTTATGTAAACAACAATCGATGGCAGAGCTTGCCAATGGAGCCGGTACGCCGGTCTCCCGGCAACTTCAATTTCATGAAGAGTTGAGTTTTATGCATGCATTTATCGTCCGCCCTTTCGGGATCAAGCAGGGTATCGATTTCGATCTGGTCGAAACAGCGTTGCTGCGTCCCGCGCTGGATGCAGCCGGCTTCTCGGGCGGCACAACGGGTGAACTGGTTCGACAGGGAAACATACGCACGGATATGTTCGAGCAACTGTTGATTGCTGATCTTGTTATTGCGGATATCTCCATTCATAACGCGAACTGTTTTTATGAACTGGGGATTCGCCACGCTTTTCGCGACAAGCGCACCTTCCTCATCAAGTCGAAAGGTGATGAGGTCCCTTTTGATCTCAAGACGGACCGCTACCTGTCCTACGATGCCAGTAACCCGGGCGCAAGCCTCGCCGATCTCATCAAGGCGCTCAAAGCGACGTGGAATTCACAGAAACAGGACAGCCCGGTTTTTCAGCTCCTGCCAGGACTGGAGCCTGGCGATCCATCCAAACTGATCGTAGTCCCGATCGAGTTTCGTGAAGAAGTGGAGCGTGCTCAAACTGCAAGGAAATGTGGTGACCTCCAGCTGCTGGCTGCGGAGGCGGAGGGCTTCTCCTGGAAGACCATGGGACTGCGCCTGATCGGGCACGCCCAGTTCAGTTTGAAAGACTGGTATGGTGCCAAAATATCCTGGGAGGCAGTACGCGACTATGACGTCGAGGACCTGGAGGCCAATACGATTCTGGGAACGGTCTATCAACGGCTTGATGACCTGCTCAGATCCAGTCAGGCGCTGGAACGGGCCCTGGGAAATAACGGCATTTCGGGCTGGGACCGCGCTGAAATACGTGCGCTGATGGGGCGCAATGCAAAAACGCTCTGGAAGCGAGAATGGAAGCAGCAGGAAGACCTCGACGCAATACAGGCCACGGCCCTGATCTCTCCCTACCTTGAAAAATCTTTTGATGCCTACCGTAAAGGTTTCATCGAAGACCGTAACCATTTTTATTCAGGCCTTAATGCACTGGCCATGGGCACTGTCATGCTGGAGCTCGCTGCCGCCCAGCAGGACACCTGGGAGGACGGTTTCGACTCAGAGGAAAAAGCCAGCCTGAAACTGAAAGATCTGAAAGATCAGTGTACCGAGCTGGTGGCCGGTGTAAAACTTGCGATCGAATCAACACGTATTGCACTGGCGCGCGATGACAGGACGGATATCTGGGCAGAAATCAGCGAAGCGGACCGCGTTATGCTGAGTTCGACAAGACCCAAGCGTGTCGCACGTGCTTACAGAAAAGCACTGGCCGGTGCCCCGGACTTTGCCCGTGATTCCGCGCGCAAGCAACTGCTGCTTGTTAGATCACTTGGAATCCTGGAAGAAAACACACAAGCTGCCCTCGACAACATCACAGAAGCCGCACATGAAGAAACCATTGAGACGGCACCACAGGTCATTCTGTTCACCGGGCATCGCGTTGATGTCGCAGGAAGGAAAATACCGCGATTCCCCCCGGACAGGGAAGACCAGGTACGCACAATGATTCGTGAGGCATTAACCCGGGAACTACACAACGCTGCAGGAAAACTGCTTGGCATCACCGGTGGCGCCAGTGGCGGCGACATTCTTTTTCACGAAGTCTGCGATGAACTGGGCATCCCCACCAGGATGTACCTGGCACTGCCAAAGAACGACTATATCAAGGCCTCGGTGGCGGACGGCGGTCCGGACTGGATCGAACGTTTCAAGCGCCTGTTCGAAAGTAAACAGGCTGTAATCCTTTCTGACAGTACTGAGTTGCCCAGGTGGCTCTGCGCAAAGCCTGCTTACAGTATCTGGCAGCGTTCCAACCTGTGGATGCTGCATAATGCGCTCGATATTTCAAAAAATAATCTCACGCTCATTGCACTCTGGAACGGGGAGGCCGGGGACGGGCCGGGTGGCACTGAAGACATGGTCACACGGGCGCAGGACCGGGGCGCTAAATTTATTCACCTGGATGCACGCAAACTTATCTAGTGTGGTGTCGCCTGAGCCTGCACGGCCTGGTGCCAATAAAGCTGTTCTTTCTCTTGCTTCAACCCTTTTTCCTTCCGATAAGCATCGCTTCATCTCTAAAGCCTTTCTGCACATCACCCACACATCCCTCTTCACGATAAAATAAAACCTGTAATCCGGAAAACAGCTGCAGCAATTCCTGATCAGCCAATCTGAATTCCGCTCGTTGCGGACCTCGATCGGATACACGTTGAAGGCTAAAGGTTTGATAATAGATCAGGCCACCGGGTTTAAGTGCCTGTATCAGGGCAGGAATAATGTCACGATCAAGAAAATAACTCACAATAATGACATCAAATGTTTCCGGCACGGGTGGATTAGCCTCAACATCCCGCACCTCGGCTTGAATGCATAACTGTCGCTTAAGTGCTATTTCTTGCAACGCTGCAATGGGAACATCAGCAACATCCCAGGCGTCTACTTTCAAACCCTGTTGTGCCAGCAGGATGGCATTGCCCCCTAACCCACAGGCCAGATCCAGGGCACAGCCATTACCAGGCAATAGATGCAGGTTTTCTTTCAAGACCCGTGATGCCTGTCGCTCGCCTGTCGCAGCACGATAACGTTCATTCCATTTTTTCTTGATGCTCATGTAGCGCGTTTCTTTAAAAAGTTTACTGTCAGGACCTTGATTCCAGCCACCGGCAATGCAACCATCCACTAAATGATCAACCCGGACAAACAACATGACCCAGACATACAATACCCCCCAGGAAGCTGAAGACGCTTTTTACGATGCACTGGATGAAGGCAACCTGAATCGGCTGCTTTCCGTTTGGGCGGAATCCGATGACATCTGTTGCCTGTTACCCATGCATCCTATGATCCAGAGCCGCCAGGGTGTGGCGGATGTATTTACCCACCTGTTCTCCCAGGGTCATGGTGTGTCACTGGCAATCGAACATCTGGGCTGGATTGAAACGGATGATATAGCCATTCACCAGGTAGAGGAAACTATCCTGGGACCAGTATCCGATACACCACCGCCGCCACCATTTTACGGCACCAACATTTACCGGAAAGACAAGGCCGGCTGGCGACTGATTATCCACCAGAACGCACCGACACCACCACCGCCGCCAGCGGAATTTATAATGCCTGAATAAACCTGGCAGGGTGGTGAATTCGTAATACTAACGCGAACCCTGATTAGCCGTGTTACCAGAAGGCCACTACCAGCCACAGGGTCAGCAGCAGCAGTACCACGGACTCGGTGCGATAATCCTTCCACCATGGACCCGGCACGGTACTCGCCAGGATCTCCGGCCGGTAGGTGAACCGGGCAACCTGCTGCGGTGATGGTGGCGCCGTTAGCCGCCCGGTCAACCAGAACAGCACACTACTTACCGCAAAGATCAAGCCCGCGATCAGGGTGAAGTGCAGCTCCAGCCAGCCTGTCAACGTGGCGACAAAACACACCGCTGAGACGGCATGTCCGCCCAGCAAGGTTGCCAGCGCGGCGCCCGCCCCCGCGCGCGGCCAGAACAATCCAAACAGAAAGATCACCACCACCGGCGGCACCAGGTACGCCAGCGCAGTCTGCAGGTAATGGAACAATCCCTCGAAGCCGCCGATGGCCGGTGCGACCAGCGCGGACAACACCATGAACACCACGATGGCCGTACGTCCGATCCAGGCTGTCTGGCGCGGCGACAGTTGCGGCCACATCGGTTTGACGAAATCCAGTGTCACCAGGGTGGCGGCAGAATTCAGCGTCGAGTCAATACTGGACATCAGCGCCGCAACCAGTGCCGCGAGCACCAGTCCGGCCAGGCCCGTCGGCAACAGTGTGCCAATGAGAGCGGGAAACACCTGGTCGCCCTGATCCAGGCCGGGAAGGAAAACGCTGGCCATTACACCCGGCAACACCATCAGGAACAGCACTGGCAACTTCAGCAGACCGGCAAGCAATGCACCGCGACGGGCATGTGCAATGCTGCGTGCGCCCAGCACCCGTTGCACGATGAACTGGTTGGTGCACCAAAAATAAAACCCCAATATCGGCACCCCCACCAGCGTACCCAGCCACGGCAGGTTCTCATCCGTAAGCGGTAACATCAGCGACAGGTGTGCAGGTGGGGTTTGCGCCACCAGCTGAGCCCAGGAAAAGTCCAGTTGCGCAAACGCCAGTACAGTGACCACAGCGGACCCGGCCAGCAGGATCACCGCCTGCAGGACATCGGTATAGACCACCGCGGCAAGCCCGCCGGCTGCCGTGTAGAACCCGGCAATGGCCGACAGCAGCAGTGCGGCGCTGAACAGGTCCAGTCCCGGCATGAACACAGTGAGCACAATGGCACCGGCAAACAGCGTACCCGCAGTGTCCACCACAATATTTGCGAAAATAGTCAGCAGGGAAAAATAACGGCGTACATGGCGGTCATACCGGTATTCAAGAAACTCCGGGACCGTTCCAATGCGTGCATTCAGATAGAGCGGCACCAGGAACAGCGCAAACACCACCAGGATTGGGGCCGCCATCCATTCGTAATTAGCCACGGCGATACCCCAGGTGTAGGCCGCGCCAGCCAGACCGATCATTGTGGTACTGGAGATGTTCGAGGCAAACAGCGACAGGCCTATTGGCAGCCAGCCCAGCCGCCGCCCGGCCAGAAACAGGTCCTCGGCGCTATGGGTACGTCGCGCCGTGCGGAAGCCGATGAAAAACACCAGCAGAAAGTAGACGGCAACGATCGCGAGATCAACCGTGCTCAGTGTTATATCCTGCATGTTTACGAACCGCCCCCGTTTACCCCTGAAAGATCCCTGTAGTCACGTGAAAACAAATTAGCCACACAACCTATACCAATAAACACCTAACCCTTGATAGCGATACCTGTTTCAGCAGGGTGCGACGATTCGTCACATGCTCTGTCAGACAACATCATGCTAGCATTTCGATCAATAAAGAAATAATACAAAAATAACGATCAAAGGGAGAGCCTCACGTTGAACAAAGAACAATTCATGCTCGGGCAACTGAGCAGACAGACACTTGCATCATTATTGGTAGCGTCTCTGTGCACCACGGCCCAGGCGGAAGACACCCAACAACTGCCGGAAATGACGGTGGAAGGAGACTCGGTAGCCGCCCCCGCTATTTTCCCGATAGAGATTGAACGAACACCGGTTACCACCGCTGATACCGCTGCGCTGCTGGAACGGGCACCCGGTGCCAACGTGAACCGTAACGGCCCGCTTACCGGCATCGCCCAGTACCGTGGCATGTATGCCGACCAGGTCAACGTGCTGGTGAACGGCATTCATATCAATACGGGTGGCCCCAACGGCATGGACACGCCCCTGTCATATGTACCCCGTGCACAACTTGAATCACTGGAAGTCATGCGTGGTATCGCCCCGGTCAGCTCCGGACTGGAGACCATCGGCGGCACCATGAAGGCCAATGTAAGAACCAGCCATTTTACCAGCGGCGACACTTTTACCCCGAGTGCAGATGTATCGCTGGGCGGTGCATCGGTTGACTCATCCTACTCGGTCAATGGCTTCGGCGCGATGGCCAACAAGAACCACCGCATGCATGTCTACGGATCGAAGGAAAAAGGCGATGATTACAAGATCCCCGATGGCAAGGTAACGCCCACTGAATACGACCGCAAGAACGGCGGTATCGGTTACGGTTTCCAGAGCAATGGTCAGGAAATCGGGCTCAATTATCGACACAACCGCACGGATGATACCGGTACCCCGTCACTGCCGATGGACATCGACTTCATCGACACCGATATTTTTGAATCCGAGTACAGTGGTACGTTTGGTGCTTACGATGTACACGGCCAGGTGTTCTACAATGATGTCGATCACAAGATGAATAACTACAGCCTGCGCAACCCGCCCAGGCCCATGATGACCCGCGAGAACAAGGCAAGCAGTGACGGTCTGGGTTATCGCGCCGATGTCGGCTTTGCACTGGGCACGGGGCGCCTGCTGCTGGGCACAGATGCTCAGCTCGATAAACACGATGCCACGGTGACCGATCCGATCAATAATCCGAACTTCTATGTGGAGGCCTATAACGACATCAAGCGCAATGCCTTTGGCGCGTTTGCGGAGTGGGACGGTAGCGTTGCCAGCGACTGGGATATGCAGCTCGGCGGACGCTATACCCGGGTTGAGAGTTCATCCGGAGACGTGTCCCACTTTATGGCCGGCATGAATCCGGCGATCAACTCCCTGCAAACCCAATTCAACGATGCCAACAAGGATAACAACCAGAACAACTTTGACCTGGTAGGCAAGCTGGAGCACGCCTACTCGTCTCAGCTGGGCTTTAATATCGAAGCCGGCATCAAGAACCGCGCACCGTCCTACCAGCAGCTCTACCTGTGGGTGCCGCTGCAATCCACCAATGGCCTGGCAGACGGGCGCAACTATGTCGGTGATCTTAACCTTGATAAGGAAACGGCCTACGAGGCCGGTCTCGGGCTGGACTGGAACACACCACGGGGCTACGTCTCACCACGGATCTTCTACCGTTACGTCAACGACTACATCCAGGGAACGCCCTCAACCGACCCCACCGTCATCAAGGTCAGTACAGCTGGCGGTGATCCCAATCCGTTACAGTGGAGCAACGTCGACGCCAAGCTCTATGGCATTGATATGAACTGGGGTGCCAGCCTGGGCAGCAACTGGTCGCTCGATGGCGTGATCAGCTATGTGCGCGGCAAACGTGACGACATCAGTGATGACCTGTACCGTATCGCACCACTCAACGGCAGCGCCACCCTGACCTACGCCCGTTCGAAATGGTGGGTCGGCCTCGAAGGCGTGGCATACGCTCGGCAGGACAATGTTTCGGAAACCAACAGTGAAACGGAATCAAGTGGCTACGCACTGGCAAACCTGCGCGGTGGATACGAACTGCTGCGTGATCTGTCACTCACCGCTGGTGTCGAAAACATCTTCGACAGGGAATACCAGAACCACCTGTCGGGCATCAACCGGGTAGCGGACTCGGATGTAGCCGTTGGCGAACGTGTACCCGGCACTGGCCGCAGTTTTTTCGCTGCCCTTCAATATCGCTTCAACTAGCAAGATCACAATGCCGGGCAATGCGCCGCGGCATCGTCTTCTGTTAGTGAACCGACTTTCACAGATCGAAGTGAAACTGGTATAAACTGACCGGCCATTCTGTGTAATGAGGTTAATCCGCGCATGAACCTGTTCAGCCTACGACATGTCGTCCCGGTACTCGCATTTTGTGCTACAACACTGCTAACGTCGCCGGCAGCTGCAGACACCGTAGAGAAAACGCTCTCGAAAAGCGAAGACAACATCCACAGGGAACAGCGCACACAAAAACATATCGATCACCTCAGCGAACAGACCCAATCCATGCTTGGCGAGTACCAGGCGCTGAGCCGCGAGCTCGATGGATTGGTCGTATACAATGACCAAATGCAGCGACTGGTCGCTTCCCAGGAAGAGGAAAAACTGTTGATCGCGCAGCAGATAGAGGACATCGACTTTACCCGACAGCAGATCGTGCCCCTGATGTTGCGCATGATCAGCCAGCTCGACACCTTTATCAGCACGGATCGGCCTTTCCTCCTCACCGAGCGCACCCGCCGCGTACAACAGCTCACCGAGCTCATGGATCGTTCGGACGTCGCACTGGCGGAGAAATACAGGCGTATTCTCGAAGCCTACCAGATCGAACTCGACTACAGTCGCACCCTGGAAACCTACCAGGAAGAAATCGAGGTAGCTGCCATTGCGCGCACTGTTGACATCCTCAGGGTTGGTAGAACCGGTTTGTACTACCAAACACTGGACCGGAAAAGCACAGCCTACTGGGATAATCAGCAAAACGCATGGGTAAACACCGATGCTGCACAAAGACGTGCCATACAGCAAGGCATGCGCATAGCAAGTCAGCAGCTGGCCCCTGAACTACTCGAGTTACCGCTTGCAGCCGCTGGTAATCGTGATGATTAGGCTGAAAACTGTGCTGTTACTGCTGCTGGTCTTTCCTGTCACATCAGCCATTGCCGATCATCCCACCAGCCTGGATCACCTGCTCCGCCAGGTGGAGGAAGCGCACAGGCAGGATGCACGCATTCGAAAGGAACGGGAACAGCGTTTCCTCTCGGCGAATGAAAATCAAAAAGCCTTGCTGGAAGAACTACGGAATCAGGTTGCCGCACAACGTGACCGGGAGCAACAACTCAGACAGCAACACGCTGACAATGAAAAATCACTGCAGATACTTCAGGCAGAATTGAGCGCCAGGTCCGGCAACCTCGGCGAACTGTTTGGAACTGTCAGACACACAGCGGGGGACTTGCAAGCGCTGCTGCGTGATTCGCTGGTCAGCGCGGAATACCCGGATCGCGCGGAATGGCTGGACACCCTGGCCAAAAGTAAAAAACTGCCCAGCATAACCGAACTGGAACGCTTCTGGCTGCTTTTGCAACAGGAGATCAACCAGTCAGGGAAAGTTAGCCGTTTCATTGCACCGGTAACAGACACCAATGGTGTCACGAACACACGGGAAGTGATCCGTATCAGTGTATTTACCGCGATTGCGGATGGACAGTATCTGCATTTTCTGCCGGAGCGGAATCATTTTACAGTGCTGTCCAGGCAACCTTCGAGACACCTGCAAAAGGTGGCGTCATCCTTTGCCTCTCAGGATAGTGGCTATGCGCCAATGATTATTGACCCGACACGTGGCGGCTTGCTCAGCATGCTGACAAAAACACCCACACTGCTCGAACGGGTCCAGCAAGGTGGCGTGATTGGTTACATTATCATGGCAATCGGAGTGTTCGGATTACTGCTGGTGCTGCTGCGGCTCACCGGTCTCGGGCGCGTGGCTGGCCAGATGAAAGAACAACTTGCCAACCCCGGAGAAGCCGTTAATGATAACCCGCTAGGACGTGTGCTGCTCGCGGCCGGAGATGCCGGGGAACGTGACTTTGATGCAATCGAGTTGCTGCTGGACGAAGCCATTCTGAGAGAGACGCCGGCACTGCAACGCGGCCTCGGCCTGTTAAAGCTGCTGGCAGCAGTCGCACCATTGCTGGGACTGCTTGGCACTGTAACCGGAATGATACTGACATTCCAGTCGATAACCCTGTTTGGTACCGGTGATCCGAAACTCATGGCCGGCGGTATTTCACAGGCACTGGTCACCACAGTGCTGGGGCTGATTGTCGCTATCCCGCTGCTGTTCTCGCACACCCTGCTGATGAGCCGCAGCCGCACGCTCATACAGATCCTGGACGAGCAATCGGCAGGGCTCATTGCACGGCAGGTCAGCCGTCGTGATTGACCTGCTACTCTGGCAAGTAGAAGACGTACACGCGTTTCTTCAGGCTGGCGGTCCGGTACTGTGGGTGATCCTGATACTCGCAGCAATGATCGGCTTTATTATCACCGAACGCTACTGGTTTCTTTTCGGCATCTTCCCGGACCGTGTGCGCAGCTACCAGGGAACGTGGCAGGCACTGCGCCAACAGCAGGAAAACCTTGCCAGACCGATCCGCAGCGCACTGATTTCACAGGCACGAATAGAGCTGGGACAGTGGCTACCCTTTCTGAAGACGCTGGTTGCCCTGTGCCCACTGCTTGGTTTGCTCGGCACGGTCACCGGGATGATCGAGGTATTTGATGTCGTGACTGTATCAGGTACCGGCAATGTCAGGGCGATGGCATCGGGCATTTCCAGGGCGACCCTGCCCACCATGGCAGGCATGGTCGTTGCGCTTCCCGGCCTGTATTTTTGTCTGCGACTTGAACAGCGCGTTTCCGTGTCGATTGAACGGCTTGCCGACCGCTTGCGCTTTCACCAGGAGGCATCATGAGAAGACGCCGTCACACCGATCAGGGGAATGAAGAAACCGATATCAACCTGACTCCGATGCTGGATATCGTGTTTATCATGCTCATTTTCTTCGTGGTGACTACATCGTTTGTCAAGGAATCCGGTATAGAGGTTAACCGGCCAACTGCACAAACCGCTGAGCAGCGCGATCACGGCAACATAATGATTGCCATTACGCCCAATGGCGAGATCTGGATAGACAAGCGTGCTGTCGATATTCGTGCGGTACGCGCAGTGGTTGAGCGATTAGTTGCGGATAACCCGGAAGGCGGCGTCATTATCCAGGGAGACCGTGAAGCACAGATTGGCTTGCTGGTTAACGTCATGGACCAGGTGCGCAAGGCAGGAATCGTAAACGTATCGATTGCGGCGAGCCCGGACTAGTACTCCGACAAGGTTGTATTGATGACTTCAGCGTTACTGTGGTGTTTCACAACAAGGCACAGCACACAGGCAATGGCCATAGTCCTTGTCAAGTGCTGTAACGCCGTGGTGGAACACCACAGTAACGCCCGCA
>Ga0316194_10000113_pt1 | contig 41592 bp, 36 predicted proteins | sample CroRivsedime1_MG_FD_204936 | JGI IMG/M metagenome (GOLD analysis project Ga0316194, IMG submission 204936) | Coastal sediment microbial communities from Maine, United States - Cross River sediment 1 | ecosystem: Environmental > Aquatic > Marine > Coastal > Sediment | place: USA: Maine...
GGCAGGTCTTCGGCGTCGCCGTCAACGTTGGTTGCGCTAATACGCGGCTCAACGATCTTGTCCGTGATGTACCAGCCGAGGCTGATAATCAGGACGGACGAGGCGGTGGTGAAGAAATAGTTATTTAGCGGGTTGACGACCACAGAGGTGTCAAGGATGTGGGCTCCAGCCTGCGTCAGGCCCTGCAGCAGCGGATCCAGCGAACTCGGGACAAAATTGGCCGAAAAACCGCCCGATACGCCGGCGAACGCGGCGGCAATACCCGCAAGCGGATGTCTGCCTGCGGCGTAGAAAATCACACCGCCGAGAGGAATGACGAGGACATAGCCCGCGTCCACGGCAGAGTGGGACACGATACCGACGAGGATGACCATCGGCGTCAGCAGCATCGCCGGGGTCACGTTCAATAAGGAACGTATGGCCGCGTTAATGAAGCCCGTGTGCTCGGCAACCCCGATACCCAGCATGGCGACAAGCACCACACCAACCGGGTGGAAGTGCGAGAAGTTCGTGACCATTACGGAGAGGAACTCGGTAAACGAACTACCCGTCAGCAGGTTCTGGATGACCAGCGTCTGCCCCGAGCGAGGATCGACGACGTCAAACGAAACATAAGACAACAGCCATGAAAGCACCCAGACAATGAACAGCAGCGCAATGAAGAGCACGGCCGGGTCGGGTAGTTTGTTGCCGACACGCTCAACGGTGCCGAGAAAACCGCCGGGTGCGGCGGCCTGATTCTGATCAGACATGAGGAATCCCCGTTCTTGTTATAAGGTGCAGTTTACTCAATCGGGCCCCAAAAAGGCACAACACAGATGATACAAAGAAAGCATATTCTTCTTGCGATCGGGATTGCCGCGCTGGTCGTGGAGCCGCTCAGAACTCGGTAATTACGGTCACGCCGCGTGAACCGAAGCTGTCCATTGAAACAAGTTCGGCAATCGCGTCTTCGAGGCCGACCGTCTTTCCGATCAGCCGTTCCGGCTCGAGACTACCGGCGGTTATCATTGCGAGCATGTCGGCGTAGCGATGGGCCTGCATGCCGTGGCTGCCAAGTATTTCGAGCTCGTTAGAGAGCACCTTGCCCATCGGGACCCTGGGGTTATGGTCATCTTCTACCATCAGGCCGACCTGGATATGTTTGCCACGCTTTCTCAGGCAGTCGATGGAGTTGAAGCAGGCGGCAGCGTTGCCTATCGCGTCGACGGATACGTGCACGCCTTCGCCTGAAACATCGCGAATCGCGTTAGCCACATCGTCAAGGTCGCTGGCATTGATAGTCGCCCGCGCACCGAATTCCCGCGCCAGCGCGAGCTTGTCGTCACCGATATCGACCGCGATAACGTTGGCGCCAAGGGCGCGCGCGATCATGATCGCGGACAGGCCGACACCACCGCAGCCATGAACGGCAACCCACTGTCCCTCGCTTACCTGGCCCTGGTCGACGATCGCCCGGAACGAGGTTGCGAAGCGGCAGCCGAGACTGGCTGCCGTCGCAAAACTCATCTCATCGGGCAAGCGCACGAGATTGATGTCGGCATAGTGAATCGCAACGAGCTCGGCAAACGAGCCCCAGTGAGTAAAACCGGGCTGGAACTGGTGGTCGCAAACCTGGTGATTGCCCGAATCACACTGGGGACAGTGACCGCAACCTCCGACAAACGGCACGGTGACGCGATCCCCAATCCCCCAGCGTGAGACATTCTCTCCGACGGCCTCCACGATGCCTGCCAGCTCATGACCGGGAACGTGCGGCAACTTGATGTCCGGATCATTCCCCTGCCAGCCGTGCCAGTCACTGCGACAAATGCCGCTCGCCATAACCCTGAGAACAACGCCGTCAGCGCCGGGCACCGGATCCGGTACCCGCTCAATCTCGGGAGGGGCGGAGAAAGCCCTGTAGACCAGGGCTTTCATCCTGTTTGCGGACTAGCCAGGCAGCGCAGACCCATCGCCAGCCAAGCTAGTGCACACCGCCCATCCAGCGGCGCAGAATCGGTGAAATAATGATCATGAATGCGCCGGCGCCGATACCGAACCACATCAGGAACTCGAAGAGCTGCGTATACGTGGCCAATGCGGTCGCGGCGTCCGCTGTCTCACCAGCCGAGGTATCGATGGCCGCCATCTTGCCGATGCGTGTTGCCACCGTTTCCGACAACGCCGTCGCGAGGAACCAGGTTCCCATGCTGACGCCGACCACGCTGCCAATCGACAGCTTGGTTACCGCAGACAGGCCAACTGGCGACAGGCACAGCTCGCCCGTCGTGTGCAGTAGGTAGGCGAGAACCAGCCAGATCATTGCGACCTGCCCCGCCTCATTCGGGAACTGTGCGCCAAACACGAGCGCGCCAAAGCCGAGGCCGGCCTGCAATATGCCAAGACCGAATTTGACGGGCGTGTTCGGCTCGAGGTTCTTCTTGGCCAGCCAGGTCCAGAGCGCCGCGAATGGAATAGCCAGCAGCATGATAAAGCCGGCGTTGAGCGAGCCGAACTGCGCGGCCGTGAATGTCGTGTTGCCGACGGATCGATCGACGATACGATCTGCATACAGGGTCATGGAACCCGCGGACTGTTCAAACAGCGCCCAGAAGACGATCGTCGACAGAATCAGGACCATCAGTACGACGGTGCGACCAAACTCTTCCGAGTAATGAGTCAGGAAGCCGTAGATGACGAAGCCCAGGATAAGGAAAATCGAGAGATACAGGATCTGGTCGGCATAGGCTTCGATGCCGCCAAACGGGTGCAGGTTCGCGAATACCGCAAAGATGCCCGAAATGATCGCGACAGCGGCGATTGCGTAAGCCACCGTGTTGTTGTGGTCTTTCTTGGTGTGAACCATCGAATACAGGATCAGGCTGACGATAGATATGATCAGGAAGACATTCTGCGTAATCAGCACGATGGGTTCGTGTTGTACGAGGAACCAGAACACCCCGAGCATCGGCAGGCTAAGCAGGTAGATCGACCATTCGACATTGATCGGGCCGAGGAAGCTCTTCTTCAGCTTCTCGGGCTCGGTTGGTTCGGCATGTCCGTGCAAATACTTCTGGCCATACAGGAAAGTAAACAAGCCGATGATCATGCCGATACCGGCAGCGCCGAAGCCATAACCCCAGCCGTAGGTTTCGCCGAGCCAGCCACACAGCAGCGTGGCCGTGAATGAACCGATGTTGATGCCCATGTAGAAGATCGTGAAACCGGAATCGCGACGTGGATCGTCCTGCGTGTACAGCTTGCCAACGATAGTCGAGATGTTGGGTTTCAGGTAACCGACGCCCATCACGATCAGGGCGAGTGCCATGTAGAAGACTTTGAGCGCCGCGGTGTCGCGCATCATGATGTCTTCCGCCAACACTGTTCCGGCGGCGATCACCTGGCCGGAGGCCAGGGTCAGGTTTTCCGCAAGTGTCGTGCCGGCCGCGTAGAATTTCGCCTGGTGCCCTTCTACTGCCATCAGGATATGACCGAGCGACAGCATGATGCCGCCGAAAACGACGGACTTTCTCATGCCGAGATATCGATCGGCGATCATTCCACCGATCAGGGGCAGCGCGTAGACGAGGCCTGCATAGGAACCGAGGACATCGAGGCCCATTTCATCGGTAAACAGGTGGTACTTCGTGAGGTATAGAACGAGAAGGTATTTCATTCCGTAGAACGAAAAGCGCTCCCAAAGCTCCGTGGTGAAACAAACGTACAGGCCTTTGGGATGGCCCAGGAACTCGTCGTCTTGCGAGTAGTCGTCCGCCGTAGCGGCTACGGAATCAGTCATTTATCCCCCGGTGGGCGTCTGGTGCCCTTGTATTTATCTAAAGCAGATATTTATTGGTGCGGGCAACGGTAGGCCATTAAACACTATTTGACTCGTCTTCTGCCACATCGTTTCCTGAACGGCGGACGGCACGAGACATGAGTATGCCCATTTCGTAAAGCAGGTAGACGGGAACGGCCAGCATGGTCTGGCTGATAATGTCGGGCGGCGTTAGCAGCATGCCGATAATGAACGCGCCCAGGAATACGTACGGACGCGCCTTGCCCAATTTCTCCGTCGTCGTGATTCCAGTCAAGACAAGCAATACCGTTGCAATCGGTGTCTCGAACGCCAGCCCGAAGACGAGCACAACCATCATGACGAAACTGACGTATTCAGTCATGTCCGGCTGGTAATTGACGGTGTCGGGCGTGAACGTCGAGACGAAACCGAAGATCAGCGGAAATACAACGTAGTACGCGAACGCCATGCCGACGAAGAACAGAACGACGCTGGTTGCGAACAAGGGGAACGCGAATCGTTTTTCATTTTTGTACAGGCCTGGCGCGATAAAACCCCACGCCTGGTACAGGATGACGGGCATTGCGACAAACAGCGCGATGTAAAAGGTGAGCGCGATGGTTGCTGTGAGTGGCGAGACCGGGCTCAATGCAATCAGCTCTCCATTCGGAACAACACTGACGAGCGGTGCCGCCACGTAGTTGAAGATCATCTTCGAAAACGGCAGCAGTGCGAGAAAGACCAGGAATACGGCACCGAACATCCAGAAGAGGCGCGTGCGCAATTCGACAAGGTGCGAAAGAAGGGTTCCTTCAGAGAGGTCTTCGTCTTGAGCTTCAGCCATTACGCAGGCTTCTCGGCGGTTTCGTCCGACGTGTCGGGTGGTGTGTCTGTCTCGGTTGGCGACGCGTCTTCCTCATCATGCAGCGGCGAGTAGGTGTCGTCGTCATTCGGCGTCAGCAACTGGGTCGGGTCCAGGTTCTTGAGCTCCTTGGGGTCAAACCCTAGGTTCTTCTCCGCGTCGAGTTCTTCTTCGAGCTGGCGCTGAAAGCCGCGCGTAATCTGGCGAGCCTTACCGACCCAGCTTCCGAGTTGCCGGGCGACGCGCGGTAGCCGCTCGGGCCCCAGTATCAGGAGACCGATCAGGCAAAGGAGGATGAATTCCGAACCACCGATTCCGGACATGGTTTGTCTCGGGACCTAGCTTTCTTTTTCTTTGCTCGGTTCTTCGGCGGGCGTGGTGTCAAAATCTGCATCTTTCGATGAGTCGCCGATCTGATCGGCGGTTTCTTCTGCCTCGTTCATTGCCGAACGAAAGCCTTTGACGGCGCCACCGAGGTCGGAGCCCATGTTCCGGAGCTTCTTGGTTCCGAAAATAGCCAGCACGATGACCAAAATGATCAGCAACTGCCAGGGACCTATATTGGCAAACATCTTTTCTCTCCTGGGGCGAGGCCCCAATAATCTCAGCCGCGAATTATGTTCATGATACCCCTGCGGGCGCAACAAAACCGTGAACTAATTCGGGGTCAGTGGGTGTCTAGCCAGAAAGTGACCGGCCCATCGTTGATCAGGCTGACCTGCATGTCGGCCCCGAACCGTCCTGTCGCAACATCATCCAGCTCTGCAGAACATGCAGCAACAAGTTGGGTGAAGTAATCCGAGGCTTTCTCCGGAGCGGCGCCCTTTGTGAAGCTCGCCCGGGTGCCCTTCCTGGTATCGGCCGTCAGGGTAAACTGGGGCACCAGCAGCAATCCACCTCCGATGTCCCGAACGCTAAGGTTCATGCGGCCTTCGTCGTCCGGGAAGACTCGGTAACCCAGCAAACGCTCGGCCAGCCGGGAGATGTCCTTGGGCGTGTCATCACGGTGCACGGCGACCAGCACCATGAGGCCCCTCTCGATCTCCCCGACAGTTTCGCCCCCCACGCGAACCTCGGCGCGCGTTACGCGCTGCAATAGTCCAATCATTTCTCCCTGGATCCTCCGGTTTTGCGGGGCCGCCGGCCTTTGTCCTTATAAGTCGGAGAATGATAAGCCACAAAGCGCATGAGTGCGTGAGAGACTATTTTCACCGGTCGGTGGGAAAACGTGCCGCATGCTGGTCGACCCGCGCGCCAAGGATGGCCATTCGGGCAGCATCTCACCGACCGGACCACGGAAGGTGTGGCTCCGGCCTTCGGGTCGGAGCCATTTTGACGAATAGTGGGAGAAAATAGCCATTATACAGCCATAAAGTCTTTCTGAGTGGGAAAAAGAGATGGTCTATAACCCCACTCAGTATCGTCATGGCGTGCTGGCAATCCGCTGGTCGATCAATACACTAGTGACAAATCACAAGAATCCGGACCTGAAATGAAAAGAAGAGACTTCGTTGGCGGCCTCGCCGCGGCGGCCGGGCTGGCCGCTTGTGCGCAGGAAGAGAACGATTGCCAGGATGCGGGCGCGACCCGCGCTGAAACATTCGAATGGTCCTGTGTGACATCGTGGCCGCCGAAATTTCCTGGCCTGGGAATGGCCCCGGAAAACCTGGCGACACGGATCGAAGCGGCATCCGGTGGGCGCCTCAAGATCAAGGTTTATGGCGGCGGCGAGCTGGTCCCGGCCTTAGAGGTCTTTGATGCCGTTTCACGGGGCACCGTCGAGATGGGACACGGCGCGTCCTATTACCACAAGGGAAAGGTCGACGCGGCCCAGTTCTTTACCGCGATTCCCTTCGGCATGACCAATATGGAACTCAATGGCTGGCTGTACTACGGCGGCGGGCTGGAGTTGTACCGGGAGCTTTACGAACCGTTTAAGCTTGTGCCACTTCCAACCGGCAATACCGGCGTGCAGATGGGTGGCTGGTTCAACCGGGAGATCAACTCGATCGATGATCTCAAGGGACTGAAAATGCGCATACCCGGCCTCGGTGGCGAGGTCCTGCGCAGAGCGGGCGGCACACCCGTGACACTGCCCGGCGCCGAGATCTTCACGGCCCTGCAGACCGGTGCCATCGATGCCACGGAATGGGTCGGACCCTACAATGACGCGTCGTTCGGGTTGCACAAGGCCGCCAGGTACTACTATTACCCGGGGTGGCAGGAGCCGGGCCCCGGTCTCGAGACCATCATCAATACGACGGCCTGGGAGTCACTACCGCCTGACTTGCAGGAAATTGTAAACGTGACGGCCCAGGCGATTACGACGGACATGGCTGCCGAGTACACGCACGGAAATGCGATGTCGCTCACCCAACTGGAGGCGGACCCGAACGTTGAGATCCGGCCGTTCCCGGACGAAGTTCTCCGTCTGCTCAGGTCAATTACAAAGGAAGTCGTTGCCGAGCTAATGTCTGTCGATCCGGCGTCCGCAAAAATCGGCAAGGCGTACTTCGAGTTCCTCGAAAAAGCGTCCGCGAACTCCCGCTTGTCAGAACTGGCTTTCCTGCGTGCCCGGGATCTCTGACGACGCGGTCGACATAGCGGTCATTGGCGCCGGCGTCGCTGGCATCGCGACGGCGTATTACCTGTGCCTGGAACAAGGCAAAACGTCCGTGGTGCTGATCGATCCGCGCCAGCCGATGAGCTACACGAGCGCGCAATCCGGCGACAATTATCGCAACTGGTGGCCGCACCCGGTCATGACTGCGTTCACCAATGACAGCATCGACGAACTGGATCGCCTGGCGCGCGATTCGAACGACGTCTTCAACATGACGCGAGGCGGCTATGTGCTCGCCAGTCGCAAGGAGCCGGAGCGAGAGGACCAGGCCTCGGGAAGCGCGATTGCCAGGGACTATCCGTGGCTTAGCGACGAGATCAGGAGCGTCACTCACATTCGCCGCGGCGGCGACATCAGCGCACAACAGCTCGGCATGTATATGCTGGAGAAAATCCGCGAGCGTGGGGGACGATTGCTACGCGGCGCGGTCACTTCGATAGGTGCCGGCCGGCGATTCCAACTCGAAATCGATACAGGCATCACCGTTGAGGCAGAACAACTCGTCAACGCAGCCGGCCCTTTCGCCAATCACATTGCCGGCATGCTGGGCGAGACCATACCCGTGACCAACCTGTTTCAGCAGAAGGTCGCCTTCGAGGATCGTCTCGGTGCAATTCGTCGTGACATGCCGTTTTCGATCGACCTGGACGCCAAGACCTTAAGCTGGACCGACGAAGAGCGGGAGCTTCTCGCCGATGATCCGGATCTCGCCTGGCTCACCGAGACCATGCCAGGTGGTACGCACTGTCGCCCCGACGGCGGCCCTAAGGGAAAGTGGGTGAAATTGGGCTGGGCCTACAATGAACAGACCAGCGAGCCGCGAGAAGACCTCGCAAACGAACCGCTGGCGGACCCGCAGTTTCCCGAAATCGTGATGCGCGGCGCAGCCGCTTTTATACCGGCGCTAAGGCCCTACATCGACGAACCACCACCACGCTACTCGCATTACGGTGGCTACTACACGATGACCGAAGAAAACTGGCCACTCATCGGCCCGATGGCCACAGACGGGGCGTTCATGGTTGCCGCACTATCAGGCTTTGGCAGCATGTCGGCCTGCGCGGCGGGCAAACTGTGCGCAGCCGGAATGACGGCTAATAGACTGCCAGACTATGCGACTGCATTGAGCACAGCGCGCTACGACGATGAGGTGCTTATGCAGGAGCTGCGCAATGCCACGAGCAGGGGCATCCTCTGAGCAAAACAAAAAAAGGCCGGCTGAAAACAGCCGGCCTTCATCACACACGGCGTGTGCTACTACGCTTCTACCAGCGGTAGATTCCCTTCAGGTACCAGGAACCACCCTCGTAGTTCGCGACTGTACGACGCGGATATTGCAGGCCAACGCTCAGGCGGTTTGCGTTAGGCGGTCCGACTGGGTCGATGTACTCATCGAGGACGTTGGCGCCACCGAGGACAACTCGCCAGTTGTCGTTGAGGTTCCAGCCTGCCTCGAGATCGAGGTAGTAAGAACCGTCGATGAGTGCACTTGGATCTACAGCGTCATCGATGCGACCGCGCTCGTCGTAATGCTCACCAAAGTAGGTGATGCGCGCCAGGAAATTGACGTTCTCGCCCACTAACCAATTACCGGTGAACGTCCAGCGGTGCTCGGGATAGTTGTTCTCGATATCCTCAACGAGGCCGTCGTTTACCACCTGATTACCGCGGATAGGCTTCTGATCGGTCACCTCAACCTTGTTGTAGGCATAAGCCAGCGACAGGTCGATAGCGGAGGCAGAGCCAACATCGAACGACGATGTCGCGACGATGTCGAGCCCCTGATGCTCGACGTCGAGCGCATTCGTGTAGAACGATACCGACCTTGACGGATCGTTGAACAGCGGCAGGTCGCCGGTGCGGTAGATGCGATCGGATACTTCGATCTGGTAGATATCGGCCGTTAAGGAAACGGCATCACCAATATCCCAGGAGAAACCCGCGCTAACGTTGACGGAGGTTTCCTCGGTCAACGCGGTTGCACCGGCGGCCTGGGCGACCGGGTTGCTAACCGGGAGCAGGCCTTCTTCTACCTGCTGGCCCGTCGTGCCATCGAATGTCGTGATGATCGTGCTGACATTCGACTGCCCCGGCGTCGGAGCGTGGAAGCCTGTCGACACAGCGCCGCGAATCGCGAAGGAATCGGTGAACCGGTAACGCGTCGCAATCTTGCCGTTCAGCGTACCGCCGAAGTCCGAGTAATTCTCATAGCGTGCCGCATATTGAAGCATCCATGCGTCGCTCACGTCGTGCTCGATATCCGCATAAATCGCAACGTTGTCCCTCTTGAATGCGCCGGCATTCGCCGGTTCGATGCCGCGGAACCCGCTTGAACCGGAACCAAAGTAAGAAGTCGGTTGACCGGCGTAGGCCGTAAAGGTCTCTTCGCGCGCTTCGAAACCAAACGCGAGATTCACGTTGTCGCTCATCGGCATCGAGAAGTCGACATTGATGTTGTTCTCTTCCTGCGCATAGCCACCTACGTCGAAGCCCATCTGGGGCAACGTCTCGTAATCGCCAGGCCCGAGTGACTGGTTGGCTGTGTTATTCAGGAAGTAGTCCAGCTCGCTCTTGCCGTAGCCGTAACTGAAGTCATACAGAATACCGGTATCGAATTCGCCCTGTATTCCCACCACGATGCTCGAATCGTTCTGAGCGCCATCAAGGTAAGGTGTGAAGCCGCCCGGCAGGCCGACGAAGCCCTGCTCACGCAAGTTCTGCGTATTAGGAATACTGGGATCCTCGTCGACGGTGCCCGCGTTCGGATCACAAGTCGGACAGCCGCCACCGAAAGGAAGCTGCTCGGTGAAGACCGCATTGGTCGTCGGGTGCCGATAGAAGAAGCGGTACCTGCCGTCAGTGTCAGCAAGGCTGAACCGGGTATACAGTTCAGCTGAACTGCTGAGCTCGAATCCGGAGTTCAGGAAGAAGCGCACACCTTCGGTCTCCGGTCTTCCCCAGGTCTGCACGAGCGGCGAGTCACCAAACGGGGCATCGGTACCCACCTCTGGCACGCCGTTATCAATCAATTCCTGTGCATCCGGGCGCTGGATGCCGCGAGATAGCGCATCGTTGTCAATGTACTCGAGGGTGGCGTTGATGAAACCGACGTCGCCTATGGAGAAGCCGGCATTGGCGCCGACGTGGATGCTTTGTTCACCATCGAAGAACTCGCCATACTGGGCCTGAACACTGCCACCTTCGTCGGCATCTTTAAGGATGAAGTTGATTACGCCGGCGATCGCATCAGAACCGTACTGCGATGCAGCGCCGTCACGCAGCACTTCAACCCGCTTGATCGCCATGCCGGGAATCATGCCGACGTCGGCACCATGGGCGCCGTTACCAGCGGCCGGTGCAAAGAATTGCACAAGCGCCGAACGATGACGACGCTTGCCGTTGATCAATACCAGCGTCTGGTCGGGCGCCGTGCCACGCAGCGAGGTCGGGCGTACAAAAGCACTGCCGTCACCGGTAGCGGGTGTTGCTGTGTAGGAGGGCACTAATGCCTTCAGGTTATCAGTGAGATCGGCCGTGTTGCCCATCGCAGTGAATTCCTCGGCATTGAGCACATCCACCGGAACGGGTGAGTCGCCTGCCGAGCGTGGTTTGGCGCTGCGCGACCCGGTGGTCACGATTTCTTCGATGAACTCATCGTCAGCACCGTCTTGTGCAATGGCACTCTGGAACGCCAGCCCGCCTGTCGCGAGCAACGCAGCCATTACGCCATACGAAACGGAAGTCTTCTTCATTTGGTTTTCCCCCTCTGTTGAAGAATTTCTTACTTTCTTTGTGACACTGAATGTGCCATTTCGTCTTATAACTTCTGGTTCCAAGTTAGCTGATCGACCCTTCTAATGCAACGAATGAGTCAGTATAGTGAAATGATGATTCATTTGTCTCATTTACGTCCATGAGCCGCCGATACCCAGACACCATTCGCCTGATTGTTGAGTCATTTCCGGAGCTGACCCCCGAGCTCCAAAAAGCCGCGAAATTCATACTCGAAAACCCCGAGGAAGTGGCCCTGAATTCTATGCGCGTCGTGGCCAGGAAGGCCGGTGTGAAGCCGGCCACCGTCAGTCGCCTGAGCAAGCGACTGGGTTTCGAGGAGTACGGGCGTTTTCGCGAGCCCTTCAGGCAGCGACTACGCAAAATTGAACCCGCATTCGCGAGTCGCGTGGCAGATGTGCAGCGCAGAGGCGCAACTGACAACCCGGGGCTGTTCGCAGAACTGCGAGAACAGGAGATCAGGAACATTGAGCGTACGCTCTCGGATGAGAACTACGGGGTTATCCAGGACGCCGCGGAAACGCTGCACCGCTCAAAGCGGGTCTACGCAATCGGGTTGCGCGGCGCCTATGCTCCCGCATTTCTTTTCTATTACGCCTACCAGCTGTTTCAGGAGAACTGCCGTATCGTGGATACGCGAGCAGGGATTTTCGCAGACCAGCTTCGCGGCATCGGCGAGCAAGACAGTCTCCTGGTTATCTCGTTTCCACCGTACACGCAGCTAACAATCGACGCGGTTTCATACGCGGCAGACGCCAAAGCGAATATCATCGCGATCACCGACAGTATGGTGTCACCCGTGGCGAATGTGGCGGGACATACGATTATTGCGCAGAATCGGTCCAACACCTTCTATCATTCATTCACGGGTGCGCTGGCGGTTGTCGAATCCCTGCTCACCCTCCTGGTTGCAAAAAAAGGCGGTGATGCTGTCACGGTCGCGCAGGAGGCGGAAAGGCAGCTTTCAAAAGTCAGTGCGTACTGGTAGTGCGCAACGGCGCCGGGGCTAGCTGTTGTAGATCCTGTCCGGGAGCCAGGTGACGAGCTCCGGGAACAGCGCTATTAGCAACAACGCAAACAACTGAATCGCAACGAACGGTACCGCGCCACGATAGATGTGGCCGGTGGTGACCGACGGTGGCGCAACTCCGCGCAAATAGAACAAGGCAAAGCCGAACGGCGGAGTCAGGAATGATGTTTGCAGGTTGATTGCAATCATGATCCCAAGCCAAACGGGGTCGAGGCCCATGGCGAGCAGCACCGGCCCCACAATGGGGACAACCACGAACGTGATTTCGATAAAGTCGAGCACGAAGCCCAGCAGGAACATCACGAGCATCACGACGATGACGGCCCCGACGATCCCGCCAGGTAATGACTCGAGAACAGCCCTTACGCCGTCGTCGCCGCCGTAGCCACGGAAGACCAGCGAGAAGATCGACGCGCCGATCAGAATCATGAAAACCATGCTGCTGATGCGCAGCGTGGCGCGCATGATGTCCTGCAAGCGGGAAAGGTTCAGCTGGCGCCGCAGCAACGCGAGCAGCAGGGCGCCCATAGCGCCAACGCCGGCCGCCTCCGTGGGCGTCGCAAGTCCCATGAGAATCGAACCAAGAACCGCGAATATCAGGATCAACGGCGGAGCCAGGGCTCTCAATACCTGCCACAGAGTGATCGACTCGCCGTCTTCGACGTGATGCGCGGGCATGGTGTGCGGCCGAAACCATGCAGTAAGCAGGATGTAGACGACATACAGCAAGACAAGCAGCAGACCCGGAATCAATGCACCGGCGAACAGGTCGCCGACCGAAACCGTCTTGGGTGAGTAGACCCCCATCTCCAGCTGCGCTTGCTGGTACGCCGTTGTCATCACATCACCGAGCATGACCAGGATAATCGACGGCGGGATGATCTGACCGAGTGTCCCTGACGCACAGATCGTCCCGGTCGCGATCTCGGGTGAGTAACCGCGCTTGAGCATCGTGGGCAAAGACAACAGCCCCATCGTCACAACGGTCGCCCCGACGATGCCGGTACTGGCCGCGAGCATCATCCCGACAATCGTCACAGAAATCCCGAGCCCGCCGCGTAAGGACCCGAAGAGGCCGCTAAGGGTCTCGAGCAATTCCTCAGCGATGCGCGCACGCTCCAGCGTCACGCCCATGAATACAAAGAGTGGCACGGCCATAAGAGTTTCGTTCGTCATTACGCCGAAGACGCGATTCGGCAGGCCAAGCAGAAGCGCCTCGTTAAAACCGCCACCGATAATGCCGAGACCGGCAAATATCAACGCGGTTCCGCCCAGCGTGAAGGCGACCGGGAAGCCGGCAAGCAACACGAGAATGACCGTAAGAAACATGACTGCCGCAACCCACTCCATTGCTTACTTGCCTCGCAACGTTTTGAGTGAGTTGAGGGCCAGTGACAAACCCTGCAACGCAACGCTTAGTGGCATCAGTAACAGGACCGACTTGAGCATCGGCACAAACGGATATGGCAGCCCGCCGGATTCGCGAGAGGATTCCCGAATACTCCAGGATTGCGTAACAAAGTCGAACGAATTCCAGCCGAGGAAGATGCACACCGGTAACAGGAAGATGAAAACTCCGACGAGATCCACCCACGCGCGTCGTCGCTCACTCATAGTGCGGTAAACGACATCGACACGCACATGCTCCTCGGCCTGCAGGGTGTACGCGGCGCCAAGCATAAACACCACGGCATGCATCCAGACAACGGATTCCTGTACCCAGATAAAACCCGCATCGAATACGTAGCGCATGACGACGACCACAAATGTGACAATCACCATGAAGAGCGTAAGCCAGGCGGCCACTCGGCCGGACGCAATACTAACGCGATCGATGCGGTTCCGGGTTCGCCCTGTGGCCAAAGCTCAGGTGCGCCAGAATGTTGGCGTAATCAGGACGAGCAGCGTGAAGATCTCGAGACGTCCAAGCAACATTCCGGCAACCGATATCCATTTCGCCATGTCACTCAAGTCCATAAACCCGGACGCGACACCGCCGAGACCGGGACCGAGGTTATTGAGCGTCGCCGCCACGGCTGAAAAAGCCGTAACCTGGTCCAGTCCGGTCGCCATCATCGCGAGCATCATAGCGCCGAACACAATAATGTAGACGGAGAAAAACCCCCAGACTGCCTCGACAACGCGGGACGAAACCGCTTTATTGCCGAGCTTCACGGGTATCTCGGCACTCGGGTGTACGAGACGGGCGATTTCCCGAACGCCCTGCTTATAGACGAGCAGCCAGCGAATTACCTTGATGCCGCCAGCCGTCGAGCCGGCCGAGCCACCGATAAAGCTTGAGAATATCAGCAGCACCGGAATCGCGGCCGGCCAGATGGCGAAGTTCTCTGTCGTGAATCCGGTTGTCGTGGCAATGGACACCGACTGGAACAGCCCGTCCAGGAACGTGTCCACAGGATCCGCGAAGCCGCGATAGATGAATAGGGAGCTAATGACAACCCCGGACACGACAAGCAAAACAAAGCTGTACGCTCGAAATTCCTGATCCTGGAAATAATGCTTTATCGACACATAGCGCCAGGCGAAGAAGTGCAACGAGAAATTGATGCCGGCGACGAACATGAAGAACACGGCGACCAGGTCGACAGCCCCACTATCGAAATGCGCGATGCTTGCGTCATGTGTCGAAAAGCCGCCGATAGCAACGGTCGAGAACGAATGACAAAGCGCGTCGAACCACCCCATACCAGCGATGCGATAGCCGATCATGCAGGTGATAGTGAATGCGAGGTAGACATACCACAGCGCTTTCGCAGTCTCGGTTATGCGCGGCGTTAACTTGGTGTCCTTGACCGGCCCGGGTGTTTCAGCGCGATACAGCTGCATACCACCCACCCCAAGCATAGGCAGAACCGCAACAGCCAGAACGATGATCCCCATGCCACCGAGCCACTGGAGTTGTTGCCGATAGTAAAGGATCGACACCGGCAGTTCGTCGAGACCCGTAAGGACAGTGGCACCGGTCGTCGTCAGGCCGGACATCGACTCGAACACGGCATCCGTAACAGACAAGGACAGCACATCTGAAAAGTACAGCGGTGCCGCCCCGAACGTCCCGAGCACGGTCCAGAATGCAGCGACAACCAGAAAGCCGTCGCGCAGGCGCAGGTCTTTCTTTGATCGGTGTACCGGCAGCCAACAGAGGAAGCCTGCGGCAAGCGTCAGACCGAAGCCCTCAACAAACGGTAACCAGGAGTGATCGTCGTAATACAGGCTGAACAGGACCGGCGGCAGCATCGTCAGGCTGAACATCATTAGCAGCAAGCCGAGGATGCGTTGTACGACCGTCCAGTTCATTAGGTGTTGTCAGGGCTCATACAAATGAAACGCCAACCTGGAACAGGCTTTCGAGTTTCTCGATCTTGCGCCTGTCGGTCATGAACAGGATGACATGGTCGTCGGACTCAATCACCGTATCGTGATGCGCAATGATCACCTTGTCGTTCCGAACGATTGCAATAATGGCAGTGCCCTTTGGCAGCTCGATATCCTCGAGAGCGCGCCCGACGACCTTGGAGTTGTCCTCGTTGCCATGTGCTATCGCCTCCATGGCCTCGGCCGCACCGCGCCGCAACGAGTGAACTTTAACAACATCACCACGGCGCACATGCGCGAGCAACGAACCGATCGTTACCTGTTGCGGCGAGATAGCGATGTCGATGCTGCCGGACTCGACGAGGTCGACATAGGATGCACGATTGATCAGCGCCATCGCCTTGTGGGCGCCCAGGCGCTTTGAAAGCATTGAGCTCAGGATATTGGCTTCTTCCGAGTTCGTCAGCGCACAGAAGACATCAACGTTATCGATGTTCTCCTCGAGCAACAATTCTTCGTCAGCCGCATCGCCAACGAGCACGATGGCCTTGTTGAGTTGTTCCGAGATAACTCGAGCACGCACGGGATCACGCTCGATGATCTTGACCTGGTTGGTCTGTTCAAGAGCTAAGGCCAGCCGCACACCGATATTGCCGCCACCGGCAATTACGACGCGTCGTACCGGGTCTTCGAGGCGTCGCATCTCGCTCATGAAGATGCGAATATCTTTGCGATCCGCAATGAAGAAGACTTCATCGCCCTCCTGGATGATCGTGTCACCATCGGGAAGCATGGCATTGCCTTGCCGGTAGATGGCCGCAATACGCCCCTCAGTATTGGAGATGTGCTCCTTGAGTGTCGCCAGCTTCTGACCGACCAGGAGGCCGTCGCGGTCTGCCTTGACCCCTACCAATCGCGCACGCCCGTTCGCGAAGTCGAGTACCTGCGTCGACCCGGGGTAAAGAATCAGTTGTTCTACGAACGTGCAGACGAGTTGTTCGGGGCTGATACGAACGTCGATCGGGATCGCATCCTGCGTAAACAACTTGTGGGCATTCATGTACTCGGCGGAGCGAATGCGCGCAATCTTGGTCGGGGTACGGAACTGTGTATATGCGATCTGGCAGGCGACCATGTTGGTTTCGTCAGAGTCGGTCAACGCGACGACGATATCCGCATCGTTAGCGCCAGCACGTTCGAGCACTTCGGGGTGAGCCGCGTGCCCGACAACCGTACGAATATCGAGACGATCCTGCAGTTCGCGAAGGACCTCCGGTCGCTTGTCAACGACAGTGACCTCGTTGGCCTCTTCGCGCGACAGGTGATACGCCGCGGATGAACCAACCTGGCCAGCGCCAAGTATGAGTATCTTCATCGCCTTAATTCTACATCAAGTCGAGATTCGCATAGCTTAATACGAGCCATTTTGTGCCGGCCGTCTCGAAATTGACTTCCACTCGCGCATGCGCGCCCTGACCCTCGCAATTAAGAATGACGCCATCGCCGAATTTCTTGTGGCGCACGCGCTGGCCGAGTCGAATACCCATTTCGTTTCCAGGTGACGCGGCAGCCGACTTGCGCCTGGGCGAGTACGACGTGTGCATCGGGCGAGTAACCTGCACTCGCGGGCGTACTTCTTCCAGGTGTTCGACCGGGATTTCGGCGATGAAGCGGGACGGCTGGGAGAAGTTATCCATGCCGTGCAGACGGCGCTGCTCAGCGTGCGTGATATAGAGCATCTCCTTGGCGCGCGTAATGCCGACGTAGCACAGGCGCCGTTCCTCTTCGAGGCCGTTCGGGTCGGCAATCGACCGTTGGTGCGGGAATAAGCCGTCTTCCATACCGCAGATGAAGACGAGCGGAAACTCCAGGCCCTTGGCGGAGTGCATGGTCATGAGTTGGACGCAGTCCTCCCAGGCATCGGCCTGGCCCTCGCCAGCCTCGAGCGCTGCGTGTGACAGGAACTCGTCGAGTGGGGACATTTCCTCCGCCGGATCCGGCGTGAAGCTCTTTGCGGCACTCACCAGTTCGCCCAGGTTTTCGATGCGAGTCTCGCCCTTCTCGCCTTTGTCCTTCTTGAAGAAGTCGACGAGGCCGCTCAGGTGGATGACATGATCGACCTTGTCCTGCAGTTCGAGCCCGTTGGTCTCGCGCGCCATGCGCTCGATCAGGGACATGAAGGCGTTAACGGCATTTGCGGCCCGCCCGTTCAGGTCGTCGCTGGCAATCGCCCCGGCGGCGCGCCACAGTGAGCAGGCGTTAGCGCGCGCGTAGGAGCGCATCATGTCAATCGTCCGGGCTCCGATCCCGCGCGTGGGCTTGTTGACGATACGCTCGAAGGAGCTGTCGTCGTCACGGTTCGCGATCAGCCGCAAGTACGCCAGCGCGTCCTTGATTTCCATGCGCTCGAAGAAGCGCAGGCCACCGTACACCCGATAGGGAATACCCGCGTTGATAAGACCCTCTTCCAAAACGCGGGACTGGGCATTCGAACGATACAGGATGGCGGAGTCTGCTCGCAGATTGCCGTGGTCGATCCAGTCGCGAAGCCGGCCGATCACAAAGTCGGATTCGTCGCGCTCGTTGTAGGCTGAGTAGACCCTGATCGCTTCGCCCTCAGCACCCTCGGTCCAGAGGTTCTTGCCGAGGCGCGAGGCGTTGTTCGCAATTACCGCGTTGGCCGCATTGAGGATGGTAGCTGTCGAGCGATAGTTCTGTTCGAGCTTGACGACACGCGTGCCCGGGAAGTCTTTCTGAAACTGGTGAATGTGCTCGACACGAGCGCCACGCCAGCGGTAGATAGACTGGTCATCATCGCCGACCACAAAGGGTACGCCGTCGGCACCAGCCAGGAGCCGGAGCCAGGCGTACTGAATGGCATTGGTGTCCTGGAATTCGTCGACGAGCAAATGCTTGAAGCGCCGCCGGTAGTGTCCAAGCAGCTCGGCGTTGTCGCGCAGCAGCTCGTGGGCGCGCAGCAGGAGCTCGGCGAAGTCGACCAGGCCGCCGCGCTGGCAGACCTCTTCGTAGGATGCATACAGTGAGATCTTCTGCCGCAGATTCGGGTCACCGCCGTCGTCGATATGCTGCGGTCGCCGCCCCTCGTCCTTCTCTGCGTTTATGAACCACTGAATTTCCTTGGGTGCAAATTGACTGTCGTCGACTTCGAGATTCTTGAACAGGCGCTTGATCAACCGAATCTGATCGTCGGAATCGATAATCTGGAAGTTCTGGGGCAGGTTCGCCTCGCGCCAGTGACGCCGCAGCATGCGGTGCGCCAGGCCGTGAAAGGTGCCAATCCAGAGGTGCTGTACCGGCAGGTTGAGCAAGGCTTCGATGCGATGTCGCATCTCCGCTGCCGCCTTGTTCGTGAACGTTACGGCCAGCAATCCCTGCGGGGAGACGCCCTCAACGTCAATCAGCCAGGCGGCGCGATGGACGAGCACGCGCGTCTTGCCACTACCCGCGCCCGCAATAACGAGCGTGGGTTCTGCGGGTGAGGTTACCGCCTGACGCTGAGCGTCATTGAGGCTGTCGAGGATGGGGGTGACGTCCATAACGCACTTTCGAAAGCGCGAAAGTGTAGCAGTATTAGCGGTCCCACCGTACGCCAATAACGTACTGCGTTCGGTCATATTGGATGCGGATGTCGTTGGAGACCGTTTCCTTGTGCCGCACCGTGAGGAACAAATACCAATCACGCTTGAAGCGGTACGACGCTAGCACCCTGGCGAGCAGTCCTTCCTGGGTTCTCTGGCCCTGGGTCGGCTCGTGAAACGCGAACGCATTGGGAAAATCGTAGAGCTGGTAGACAGCACCGACCTCGAAGTCGAATCGGTAGCTCGGGGACCAGTGATACTCAATGCCGAGGCTGTCCCGCGTGTAGTCGTAGTAACCAGCATACCGGTCCGTACGCTGCGTGCGCCTCGCATTCAGGCCTGCCCACATGTTGTCGGTGAAGCGGTGTCGGTATCGCAGGGCGAGCGCGGCGTAGTCATAGCGAATGTTCGGGTTGCCAATGCGCTGCTGGCCGTCCAGGTCGTAGGAGGGCCGATCGTTGAAGCGGCGGGTGTAGTACTCGGCCGTGAGTCGCAGCAACGAGGAGCGGGTGAACTCGTATTGAGCAAATACGCGGCTCCGGAAATATTGATGATCGTACTGGGCGGCGGCCGTCTCCTCGTAATCCCAGAGCTCGCCTTTGATACCGATGCCCATCGAGAACTTCTCGCCTGATTGCCGCGCGAAGAACTGCGGTCCATAGCGGATGTAGTTCATTCGGTCGTCGATAGCCTCGCCACCGATAATGCGGGAGCCACCGTCGTCCGGGTCGTAGTAAACCTCATTGTGCTGCGCGACCCTGAACGCGCTTTGCACGTGACGTTCGCGACTCTCTTCCCGGCGGGTGTACTCGCTGCCGAAGCTCAACTGGTGCAGGTACTCGTTGCCATTCTCGAGTTCCTTATCCGGGTAGTAACGGCCGGTCAGGATGTACTCGCCGTAGAAACCCTCGAAAGGCAAGGTGTTAACCAGGTACTTGGCGCCAAGTGTGACAGGAATGAATCCACCGCTTTGGACGACCGGCGTCACGAGTGGCTCATTGGGGTTCGAATAATCGATGTACGGCTCGTTTGGCGAACGGAAGACGTTGCTGTCGGTGCCGTAGCCGACGGACGCTGTCAATTCGAGTTCGCTGAACTCCCTTTCTTTTTCGCGTTTGACCGCGCGCTTTTCAAATTCGGTCGGCTCTTCCTGCTCAACCCGTATCCGCGAGATGGCAACCACCGCGAAATATTGAAGTGTCAGGTTTTCGTTTTGGTCGCGCACCAGGCGGAACCAGCGTAGTGCCTCATCGGTTTCGCCAAGTGCGTAGGCGTTCAGGCCGAGATTATATTGAGCCGCGACCCGTAAGCTCGGATCTTCGACCGCCCGCAGGAACGACTCGCGCGCACGGATGTGCTGATCGGCGCGGTAGTGCGCGATGCCCGTGTTGTAGTGCAGCAATGGCGTATCGAGCCCCGCCTCGCCGGCCTGTTCGTAACGGAGCAACGCGGCCCAATAGAGGTCGTCCTTAAAGAGTCGATTGGCGTCCGCGAAATATTGTTCGGCGGTCATTGCATGCGCGGGCAGTACGGGCGCGAGCCATGCGATGGCGGCGACAGCAGCAATTATTGCGCTTGTGAATATCCTGTTTTGCATGCAATTCAGAGTTGGCGGGTTATGTCAGATACACAATTATGGGCTATCTGAGAATTGAAACTATGACGTGGCGCAAAAAAATCCCCCCGAATGCGTCACAAACGGGGGGATTTGGCTCAATTCTGCCCACGGCCGCCTTCTAGCCGGTGCCAGGATGATTATTCGACGTCGTCCTCTTCTTCCGTGCTGGAATCGTCGTCGCTCATTTCATCGTCTTCTTCGTCATCCTCGTCGAATTCGTCGTCGTCTTCCTCGTCATCGTCCTCGTCGAACTCGTCCTCGTCGATGTCTTCACCATCTTCGAAGTCATCTTCGTGTTCCATTTCCTCTTCTTCGTCGAGCTCGTCATTCTCGAACTCATCTTCGAACTCTTCTTCGTGTTCGTCCTCGAGCTCACGCTCCTCTTCGCGTTCCTCGTCGCGCTCGTCCTCACGCTCCTCGTCGCGTTCTTCGTCACGCTCGTCCTCACGTTCTTCGTCGGACTCTTCATCACGTTCGTCTTCACGTTCTTCGTCAGACTCGTCGTGGTCTTCCTCGTCTTCCCAGTCCTCATCTCTGACGTCGTCGTCATCAGGACCGTCCATCTCGGCGAAATTCTCTTCGAAATCACTTACGTCATCGAGAACCATCATCGTGACCTCGAGATCGTCCATGTCCTCGTCGGCACGCACGACCGCCGGCGCAAACGCCATCACGGTCAGCACCAGGGTGGCGATAAATATATTCAGCTGCTTCATTGACCTACTCCGTTAGCTCACTTCTATACGTAACCGGAACGTCCTGTCGCGATTATCATGTTCAAGGCGCGCGAGCACTTCGCCACCAACCGGTGTCAGTGCAATGAGCTCGAGCGGTAAGTAATTCTTGCCTTCGACGAGGCTGGTTTCCCAGGTGATCTCGCGCTGCCCGGGGAAACCGGCAAGCTCAATGCCATCGGGGAGCGTCACTGTCAGCGTTGCTCCGTCCATAGCAGTCGCCGAAGCAAACATCAGGTTAATCGTGCGTGGCTCTTCGAGCGTCATCGCGACGCCAGGAATGCTCGCGTCAGGTTCCGGCAGATTGGGCGTGGTCAGGAAGAAGCCGCCGACCAGCCACAGGACGAGACCCGCGGCGATTGCAGATCCGAACCCGGTCATGACCCAGCGATTGCGCTGGCGGCGCGAACCCTCGTGGGTAGCACGGGCCAGGGCCTGGTCGTAGAATCCTGCGGATGCATCAGCCATTGGATAATCCTTTAACAGTTCCAGGACCTCCTGGTCCCGTTTGTCCGAATAATCGGCGTTGTCGCTTGTGTGCATAGTCTTGTCCTGCCTGATCCCTACACGAAAGGGCTCAGGAAAAGGTTCCGCTCGTCGTTAGAATTTCGCGCAGTCGAGCGCGGGCGCGGTGCAGGCGGGATTTAACAGTACCTACCGGAATATCAATAAGCTTATGAATTTCATCGAGTTTATAGCCCTCGGTATCGTGCAGAAGCACAATAATCCGGTGGTCGTCGCTTAGCTGTTGCAGGGCATCGTCCAGCTTTTTCAATTTGTCATAACGTTGTTGGTCTGCCTCGGGGTTGTCGGTTCCGGCGAAGCCCTCGAGGCCATCGCCGGGCAGGAAGCCTTCTTCCACCGTGTGCATGCGCTGCCGGGCAAAGCGGCGCCGCTCGTCGATGAACAGGTTATACATGACGCGCGACAGCCACGAGCCGGGCTCGTCAATGGCGACGAGATCGTCGAGTTTGCCGTAGGCCTTAATGAGGAGTTCCTGGAACAGGTCTTCGGCCTCTGCCTTGCGGCCGGTCAGCCGAAAGGCGAGCCGGTACAGCCGGTCGAAGTGCGGCTGCACGAGTTTCTCGAATGTCGCGTTGTGGTTTTCGCTGCTCATACCTCTCCGGAGTCTAGTACGAGCGCCGGCATCCAATCGCGGACCAGTTTGGCATTTCGGCTCAGAACTCGAAGGCGGGCTTTGCTTTGTCTTTCGCGCTTATCATCTCGAGTTGTTCGGCCATAAGACGTTCGTACTCATCCCAGGCGGCGACGTAGCGCGGATGCTCACGAATGGCATCGTAGGCAGAATTATTGTGATCCCAGCGCCAGTTATAGAAATACCTGTGCTTGAGCTGTGTTTCAATAATATCCAGCGACTTGTCGTAGTCTTCGCTCAGCAGATAACACAATTGCGGATCGAATCGATAGAGATGGGAAATGCCGTCTGCGTAGCCACGTTCGTACAAATCTATGGCTTGATCAAGCACGGCCTGGCCAAGCTGCGCGTTTCCATCGGTCTCGAGAAATATCCACGCCAACTGGCAATGGCTGCCCATTGTGGCGCCCAGGAACTCAACTGAAGAATCCGCGTCTGCAGGAATGTCGATCTGGGTCTGCTCGAAAGCATCGAGCGCGAGGTCCGGTTCGCTCAGGTAGAACGCGGAGTACATTGTCCGCCAGGCCAGGTCGACATTAAGCTTTCCGTCCAGCGCTTCCGACAACGACTCACGCGTATCGGCTGGTCGCGCCGTCAGACCATCGAGGTCTAGTCGGAGAAGCGTGGCTACCACATCCTCCGGAAAAAGCTCGGCCAGGCGTGATGCCTCCTGGTTTGCCCTGTCGAGGTCACCGAGCGTCGCGTAGGTGTAGGCCAGGTAAGAGCGGAAATCGGCACTGCCCGGATCGAGTTCGATGGCCCTGACCAGGGGATCAATACTGCCGGCGACGTCCCCCTCTGTCAGGATGGCATAGGAAAGGCTGGACCAGCCTTGCGAGAACTCCGGGTGCATCTCGACCAGTCGGTTGTCGTAACGCTTGGAGGCTTCGAAGTCCCCGGTCATGCCGTAGTTGCCTCCGAGGGCCGTAAGGATGACAGCGGAATTCGGGTCGAGTTCTGCCGCCCGAACCAAATAGGGCAGCGCCTCGGCGGCCCGCAGGTAGTTTTGCCGAATGGTGATGCCAAGCCAGTGCCAGGCTGTCGCATAGTTCGGACTGAGCTCTATCGCCCTTCTGTGGGCCTCCTCCGCCTTTTCGTTCTCGCCCTGATCGAACAGCAGCGCACCCAGCGACGCGTAGGCCGCACCAAGGTTTGGGTCGAGGGCGAGCGCCCTGTTTATAGCATCATCGCGAGTGTTGTCGAAGGTGCCCTGCGGTAGGTCGTCATACGACGACAGCAAGTCGTGCGAGTCAGCGACGCCTACCCAGGCCAGCGCGAATTCCGGGTCAATCTCAACCGCCGTTAGAAACTCCTGTGTCGATAATCTGAGCTCATCTACTGCTCTCGTTGCCATGAGCTGGCGACCGCGCAGGTAATGGTCGAAGGCTTCGAGGTTGTCCGTAGGCGCCGTGGCAATGCGCCGCTCTTCTTCAGGCGACAGCGTCGCGTGCAGGGCATCCGCAATAGCCCTCGAGATTTCACTCTGAATGGCGAACAGGTTTTCGGCTGTGAGTTCACGATCGTAAATCTCGGCCCACAGGTGCTCGTCGGTGTTTGCATCGATGAGCTGCACGTTGATGCGTACCTGGTTGCCGGCCCGTTGCACCCCACCCTCGAGAATATTGGCAACGCCAAGCTCCTCCGCGATCTCGGGGATAGCCTTGGTGGTGTCCTTGTACCGCATGACGGACGTGCGCGAGATGACTTTCATCGAGCCTATCTTGGCAAGCGTGGTCAGCAGGTCGTCGTGCATGCCCTCGGTGAAGAATTCGTCATCGGCAAGGTTGCTGCGGTTTTCGAAGGGCAATACGGCGATCGACAGGTCGGAGACGGGTGTTTCGGTTTCTTCAACTGGTTGAGATTCTTCGGTCGTGGCCGCAACCGGTGCAGGGTCGGCGTCGGGTCCCGCTACGCGTGACTCCCAGATAAAATAGCCAAGGGCCAGCACCAGCAGGCCCGTTATGACGCGGTCGAGTTTGCGGCCGGTGTGCCCGGTAATCGACTCCGAGCGGTCTACTTCGGACTCACGCTTGACGCCTTCGGGTGTGACCTCGTAGGCCCAGGAGAATATAAGTGCGACGAAGAAGCCGAGCACGAGGCCCAGCATGAGGGTCTGCATGACCCATGGCGGTGCGCCGATCGTTTCGAAAACGATATCTGCAACCTGCACGACGAGCCACGCGACAATCGCGTAGGCAATCGCAACGCGAAATACGTTGCGGCGGCTGAGCTCCCCGAAAAAAGACATCGCCCGATTCTACCCAACTCCAGCCATCAAGGCGTGTCTATTCCGCCGCACCGTTTGTCGCACTGCAGGCACGGCTCGTCGCATAAATACGGATTGTCAGGCGCTTCTCCTGTCTATTAGGCTGAGAAGAAGGAGCCGCTGTACCATGATCGAATTCAAAGTCAATTCCGAATCCGTTTCGTTTGACGGAGACTCGGGCACGCCCCTCCTATGGGTAATTCGCGACCACTTGCAACTGACAGGGACAAAGTTCGGCTGCGGCGCCGGCGAGTGTGGATCATGTACGGTCCACATCAACGGCAGAGCACGCAAAGCCTGCATGGTTCCCGTGCGCTCGGTGGCGGGCAGGTCGGTCACGACGATTGAGGGCCTGGCGCCGAATGAAGCCAACCTGCACCCGGTGCAGCAGGCATGGCTCGAACACGACGTCCCCCAGTGCGGTTATTGCCAGGCGGGCCAGATCATGGCTGCCGTGGATTTCCTGAAGAGCCATCCGCAGCCGACCGATGAGGACATCGATAACAACATCGACAACCTTTGCCGTTGCGGTACCTACGTTCGTATCCGCAAAGCGATCCATCGCGCCGCCCAGTTGATGGCGGCCGGAGAAAAGACGTGAGCGCCCGCAGGCAGGAAGTCCGACTGAGTCGTCGCGAATTCATTGTCATGGGAATCGGCGTTGCCGGCAGCCTCGTTATCGGAATACCGGCCATCGCGTCAGCCGAAGGCGACCGGGAACGCATGATCGGTTTCTTCGTGCAAATCGATGCCGACGGAAACGTCATCATCGGCAGCAACCAGCCGGAAATAGGCCAGGGAATACGCACGGCTCTGCCGATGCTTGTGGCCGAGGAATTGGACGTCGACTGGAACAACGTCAGCGTGCGGCAAATGCCTCTTGGTATCGTCAAGACCGACGATGGCTACACCTGGAAATACGGTGGCCAGGGTGTCGGTGGCAGCACGGGCCTGACAGACAACTGGGATTACATGCGCCAGGTCGGAGCTATCGCTCGCCAGCAACTGGTGCGGGCGGCTGCGGCGCGTATTGGTGTCGATCCGGCACAGTGCACGACTCGGCCGGGCGTCGTGGTGTGCAGCGCAGCGGGCGTTGAGATTTCGTATGGCAGCCTGATCGCAGACGCAGCGCAACTCGACCTGCCAGACGAACCGCCAGAATTGAAGAGCGTAGACGACTATCGGATCGTCGGGTCGCGCAGGAAAACAGTCGACGCGTTCGAAATTGTCACGGGCCGGGCGAAATACGGCGCAGACACTATCCAGCCAAACATGCGCTATGCGGCAATCGCGCGAGCGCCGGTTCTGAATGCCGGTGTCGAGTCATTCGACGATACGCGCGCCCGTCAGATAGACGGCGTACTCGATGTGTTTGCTATCGAGGGCCCGAAGATGGGCGAGCCCTACTTTCTATTGGCAAGTGGCGTTGCCGTGGTAGCCACGTCGACGTGGGCGGCGATGCAGGGCAAGGCCGCCCTGGATATCAAGTGGCAGGAAAGCCCGAGCGCAAACGATGGCAGTAACAAGTTCTGGCAGGAAAACGAGGCGATGCTGCAGACTCGCGGCCAGGTCGTTCTCGATGACGGCGACTTTGACAGCGCGATGGCCGACGCCTCGAAGGTTGTCGAGCATCGGTACCGGATACCGTTTGTCGCGCACGCACCCATGGAACCGCAGAACTGCTACGCGTACGTGCAGGAAGACCGTTGTCACGTCATCGTTCCGACCCAGATGCCGAGCGGCGCGTCGCGAGCGGCCGCCAGGGTAACCGGCTTGCCGCGCGAAAACATCCACGTCGACATGACGCGTGTTGGCGGCGGCTTCGGCCGTCGGATGCCGGTCGACTATGTCACCGAGGCGACACTGATCTCGCAGCGAACCGGGTGGCCGATACAGCTGCTGTGGTCACGCGAAGATGACATGAAGAACGACTTCTACAGGCCCGGCGGATTGCATGAGATGCGGGCCGGACTGGACGAAGATGGCAAGATCGTCGGATGGACGCAGCGGCTCGCAAGTGGCAGCAAATACTATCGCCGCCCGAACATGCCGGATGACGAACTCTGGAAGCCAGAGTTGTACCCGGATGATTTCCCGCGCCGCATGGTGGAGAACATGCGCCTTGAGTACTTCCACAATGCCATCGGCCTGCCGCGCGGCTCCTGGAGAGCGCCGGCTCATACGGCCAATGCATTTGTTGTCCAGAGCTTCCTGGACGAAATCGCTCATGAAACCGGGCAGGATCCGTTGCAGATGCGACTGGATATGCTCGGCGAGGATCGCGAACTCGGCTACAGCAACCACGGTGGGCCTACGTTCAATCCGGGCCGCCTTGCTCGCCTTGTGACGTTTGTCGCCGAACAGATCGACTACACGCAAGAACTACCGAAAGGTCGCGGCATTGGCTTCGCCACGCACTTTACGTTTGGTGGCTACGCGGCGCATGCGATGGAGGTTACCGTAAGTGACGCGGGTGAGCTGACCATAGAGCGCATCGTCGCGGCGATCGACTGTGGTCTTGCTGTGCATCCGAACGCCGTCGCCGCACAGCTGGAGGGCGGTACGATCGATGGTTTGAGTACAGCGCTCGGTCTGGAAATCACGGTCAAGGATGGCCAGGTGGAACAATCGAACTTCGACAATTATCCGCTGGCCCGAATTGCCGCATTCCCGGCGAAGTTCGAGACCCACATCCTGCCGTTCAACGACATACCGACCGGCGTCGGTGAAATAGGCTTGCCGTCCGCAGCTCCTGCGCTGACGAACGCAATATTCGCGGCGACAGGAAAACGCATTCGGACGCTACCAATCGGCGATCAGTTGTCGTAGGAGCGGCGACCCGCCGCGATCGCGGCCAATGGCCGCTCCTACAGGCTGATCTGGAACAGCAGGTAGTGGTCGACGAGTAATGCGGCGAATAGAAAGCCGAGATAGCTGATGGAGAACCTGAACGTCTTCATCGGCAATTCCATGTCGTCCGGTACCCGGTACATCCGGATGGCGTAGTACAGGAAGTACGCGTCGAGCACGAGCGCGACCAGCAGGTAGATAATGCCACTCATGCCGATCAGGTACGGCAGGATCGTGACGAGTACGAGCAGGATCGTATACAGCAGAATATTGAGTCGCGTGTACGCCTCACCATGTGTGACGGGCAACATCGGGATGTCGACCTTGGCGTATTCTTCCTTGCGCGCGATCGCCAGCGCCCAGAAGTGCGGTGGTGTCCACACGAACACGATAAGGAACATCAGCAAGGCACCGGCTTCGACCTGGTTGGTCACTGCCGTCCATCCGAGAACGGGCGGCGCAGCACCCGCCGCCCCACCGATCACAATATTTTGCGGCGTCGCGCGCTTTAACCATGCTGTGTAAACGACCGCGTAGCCAATCAGTGAACAGAAAGTGAGGATCGCTGTCAGCGGGTTCACGAGGAACCAGAGGATCAGCATTGAGATGATGCACAGCACGGTCGCAAACGTGATTGCGGACCTTTCTGTCAACTTGCCCTGCGGCAACGGGCGACCCCGCGTACGCATCATCTGGATGTCGATGCGGGCATCAAGCACGTGGTTGTAGACCGCAGCCGACGATGACGCGAGCCCGATGCCGAGCGTGCCAAAAATGAGTGGCATGGCGCCGGGCCAGCCGGGCACAGAAACAAACATACCGACGATCGCCGTAAATACGATCAACATGACGACGCGAGGCTTGGTCAGCTCGTAGTAGTCGCGCCAGTCAGTGTAGGTCTCTACTCTCGTGCTCAATGCGTTGTCCGTTTAACCAATGCGCTTATCCAATGCGAGACAACTCGAGAAGATGCTTGATGTCCTCGACCATGGCGCTTGGGTCGATATCCGGGCGGAAATACATAACCAGGTTTCCGAGCGGATCGATGAGGTAATAGCCTCCGGCCTCGAGGTCTGCGGGTTTCTTGCTATCCAGCAGCTCTTTGAGCGCACTGTCATTTAGTGCCACCAGGCCACCGTGTTCGTCGGCAAGCAGCACTGTATCGGGCGCTGTATCTCCGTGCAAGAAAACACGGACCAGCCGGTCCATCTCCTTGCCGAGCATCAGCCGGGACTGTCGCAGCGTATATAACGAGTGTGCACAAGCGTCGTCGCAAAGACCGTCATTCGCGTACAGGAGGACCCAGAAACCATCGTTGTGCGCATAGAGTGGTGATCCCGGTACGCCATCTCTAAGATTCGTAATGGGCTGCAGTAGCGCGCCGTTATTCGTGCGGCCCGCCGGTGTCAGGTCCTGGCCCACAAAGTACAGGTACGCGGCGATCGCCAGCGGCCCCAGGAATATGGCGGCAATCAGCAAAAGCTGTACGCGACCCTTGCCTCTCTTTTCTGTAGCCATTACTTGAAGCGCTTCTTACGGTAGTTCCAGACCAGGAGGCCGGACAGGACAGCGGCCATGGCAAACCACTGCAGCGCGTAGCCGAAGTGCTTGCCAGGACCGAACTCGGTCGGCACCCAGTGACGGAAAAAGCCGTTGTCTTCCTCGTGATCCATGAGTAGAACAAATGGCTGAACGGCGTTGCCGAGCGCCACGGCCACCTCCTCCGTCGATGGATAGACGGCCTCCATCGGCCAATCCTGCCCGGGCCGGAAGGCTTCGCCCATCTTCATTCCGGCTCGCGGCAGCGATCCCGCCCGGCCACGCACTGTCACGCGCCCGGGTGGAACGTCGAGGCGCGTCATGTCCAGCGGTTCAGCGGTCTTCTCGATCCAGCCGCGATTGACGAGCAATACGGGCTCGCCGTCGAGACCAACCAATGGCGTAATCACATAGTAGCCATAGCGGCTGTTAACGATAATGTTCTCGAGCAGTACCTGGTGGGCGCCATCGTAGCTGCCGGTTGCTTTGATTCGCTGGAAAGGCCGGACTTCCATACCGTCTTGCCAGGAGGCGAACCCGGTCTCATCGCGGAACATCTGTTGGTCTGCTCGTTTCTCGAGGCCGCGGCTGATCTGCCAGGCGCCCAGTCCGGCAAACTGGGCGACGAGCAGCGCGCCCACGACGAGCGGAAGCCAGCTCGGCAATGGCTTTTTAGTCCCGGCGTTCACGATATACTGCCCGCCCCTGTTCCATGTGAATCGACTATGAAGTCCATCGTTTTTATTCTACTGGCTGCGATCATTATCAGCCTTGGTTCGGGGTTGTTCTACCTGTCCGGGAAGAACCACGATTCTGAAAAAATCCAGCGTGCGTTACGCATTCGCGTAGCACTCTCCGCCATTCTCATCCTGTTCCTGGTTGTATCCTACTTCGCCGGGTGGATACAGCCCTGACGAGAACGAAACGGGCGCCGAAGTCGCGGCCAATGGCGGCTCGTACGAGCGGCGATTCGCCGCGACACAGCTACATCCAGTAGACGAAGACGTACAGGCCGATCCAGACAACATCAACGAAGTGCCAGTACCAGGCGACAGCCTCGAACGCGAAATGGTTCTCCGCTGTGAAGTGCCCCTTCAATACACGGAAGAACATGATCGTCAGCATGATGGCGCCGATCGTCACGTGCATACCGTGGAAGCCGGTCAGCATGAAGAACGTCGATCCGTAGATGCCTGACGTGAGCTTCAGGTTCAGGTCCTGGTAGGCATGGATGTACTCGACGCCTTGCAGGTAGACGAATATGAAGCCAAGCAGGAACGTGGCAGCGAGGAACAGCTTCAGCTGCGCACGCTTGCCCTCGATCAGTGCGTGGTGTGCGATCGTCACCGTGATCGATGACGTTAGCAGCAGCGCCGTGTTGATCAGCGGTAGGCCGAACGGCGGCATTATCCTGTATTCTCCGCCAACGTTCCCCGGGCCGTTGGTCGGCCAGGTGCTCTCGTAGCCTTCCCACAGCAGCAGGTTGGTAAAAAAGTTGTTGCTGTCGCCACCGAGCCAGGGAATCGACATGTTGCGGGCGTAGAACAGCGCGCCGAAGAACGCCGCGAAAAACATGACTTCCGAGAAGATGAACCAGAACATGCCCTGGCGGAAAGACTTGTCTACCTGTGCGTTGTACAGACCGCTCTGGCTTTCGCCGATCACCGTGCCGAACCAGCCAGTAATCATAAAGATGAGTATGGCAAAGCCCACCAGCATTACGTAGAAGCCAAAATCCGCGCCGTTCAACCAGCTTGATACGCCAGTCATCAGGAACAGCAGGCCGATTGAGCCGACAACGGGCCAGTGGCTGCCGTGTGGGACGTAATAATGTTCGTCTGTATGAGTGGTCATGATGATTCTCAGGTACTTGTCAGTATTTTTTGTTCGACGCCACAGGAGCGGTGTCGAAGAATGTGTATTGCAGGGTAATGGTGTCTACGTAATCCGGCAGGTCCGGGTCGACAATGAACTGCAGCGGCATGGCCCGTTCTTCGTTGGCCAGGAATTCCTGCTGGTCGAAGCAGAAACACTCAATCTTGACGAAGTGTTCCGCGGCGGCCCCGGGCGCGACGCTGGGTACGGCCTGGGCAATCTTGTCCTGATCGGTCAGGTTCTTCGCGGTAAACGTCGCGAAGTACATCTTGCCCGGGTTGACCGTCATGCTGTCTGCGTCAGCTCCAAACTCGAAGGGTGCGTACGAGTTGATTGTCGTGACGAACTCAATCCGAATTTCGCGCGACAGGTCCGGCGCCTCAACCCTGGCCACGGCTTCCGCATTGGTGCGGCCGCCGAAGCCCGTGATCTCACAGAACACATCGTATAGCGGCACGAGCGCGTAGCCGAAAGCAAACGCTCCGACAACGACCACTAACAACGATGTTACGAGATTACGGTGCATATCAGGAACGCAGCACGCCCATCATGATGAAGCCGACGTAGAACGCGAGAGCAATCGCCACGACGATCAGCGTCGTGCGGCGGATGTTCTTTTTGCGCTCCAGCTCGTCCACGGTCTACTCGAAGGCTTCGTTAGCGATCCGCGCTTTCGGCGGCGTCGTAAACGTGTGCCACGGTGCCGGCGACGGTACCGTCCATTCGAGGCCATGCGAACCTTCCCAAACGCGGTCCGTCGCTTTGGCGCCCTTCTTTGCTGTCAGGAGGACAAGCACGAAGAGCAGCTGCGACAGTCCGAAGCCAATGGCGCCGATACTCGCGATTGTATTGAAGTCCGTGAACTGAGTTGAGTAGTCCGGAATACGGCGCGGCATGCCGGCCAATCCCAGGAAGTGCATCGGAAAAAACGTGAGGTTCACGAAGATCGTCGAGGCCCAGAAATGCAGCTTGCCGAGACCCTCGTTATACATATGGCCGGTCCATTTCGGGAGCCAGTAGTAGGCGCCCGCCATGATCGCGAAGACCGAGCCCGGGACCAGCACGTAGTGGAAATGCGCCACGACGAAATAGCTGTCGTGGTACTGCACGTCTGCCGGCTGGATCGCGAGCATCAGGCCCGAGAAACCGCCGATCGTAAACAGGAACACGAATGCCAGCGAGAACAGCATCGGTGTCTCGAACGTCATTGACCCGCGCCACATCGTCGCAACCCAGTTGAAGATCTTCACACCGGTCGGAACAGCGATGAGCATTGTCGCGAACATGAAGAACAACTGGCCCGTCAGCGGCATGCCGACAGTGAACATGTGGTGTGCCCAGACGATAAACGACAGGAACGCGATGCAGGAGGCTGCGTAGACCATCGAGTCGTGACCGAACAGCTTCTTGCGGGAGAACGTCGGGATGATTTCTGACACGACACCGAAGGCCGGCAGAATCATGATGTAAACCTCGGGGTGCCCGAAGAACCAGAAAATGTGCTGGAACATGACCGGATCGCCACCGCCGGCCGCGAGGAAAAAGCTCGTGCCGAAGAACTGGTCGGTCAGCAGCATGGTGACGGCACCGGCCAGCACCGGCATCACGGCGATCAGCAGGTACGCAGTAATCAGCCAGGTCCACACGAACATCGGCATCTTGAGCAGCGTCATGTCAGGCGCGCGCATGTTGATGATTGTCACGATCACGTTGATGGAGCCCATGATCGACGAGATGCCCATCAGGTGGACGGAGAAGATCAGGAACGGGAACGCATCGCCGGTCTGCAGGATGAGCGGTGGATACATCGTCCAGCCGCCGGCAGGGGCACCGCCTGGCATGAGCAGCGTCGAGAGCAGGATGCCGAAGGCAACCGGCAGGATCCAGAAGGACCAGTTGTTCATGCGTGGCAGCGCCATGTCGGGCGCGCCGATCATGAGCGGGATCATCCAGTTGGCCAGGCCAACAAACGCCGGCATTACCGCGCCGAACACCATGATCAGCGCATGCATCGTCGTCATCGAGTTGAAGAACTCCGGATGCACGAATTGCAGGCCCGGGACAGCCAGCTCCGAGCGAATGACCATCGCCATTGCGCCGCCAATAAAGAACATGACGAGGCTGAAGATGAGGTACATCGTGCCGATGTCTTTGTGGTTCGTTGAGAACAGCCAGCGCTTGATGCCCTTCTCGGGGCCGTGGTCATCGTGGTCCGTGGCGTGTGCGTCTACTACTGCAGTAGTCATACCTTAATACTCCGAATCAATTCTGGTGTGCGCTGACGAGCTTGTCTTCGCCATCATTGTGGCTGTTGACCCAGGCCTGGTACGCCTCGGGCTCAACCACCTCGACAACGACCGGCATGTAGCCGTGGTCCTTGCCGCACAATTCGGCGCATTGGCCGCGAAAAGTGCCAGTTTCATTGGCGTTGAACCAGGTCTCGTTCACGATGCCCGGGATAGCGTCTTTCTTGATCGCGAAATCGGGAACCCACCATGAGTGGATGACGTCATTCGACGTCAGCAGCAGGCGAACTTTCGTGCCCCTCGGCACGACCAGTGGGTGATCAACTTCGAGCAGGTAATTCTCAACGCTGTTCACGTCGACGCCCGATTGCTTCGGACGAGCGGCCAGGCTCGGGCGCGCGAGGCTCGAGAAAAACTCGATGCCTTCGTCCTGGTATTTGTAGTGCCACTTCCATTGGTAGCCCGTGATCACGATGGATATTTCAGGGTCGCGAGAATCTTCAAGTCTGATCATCGTCTCCGCTGCCGGCACCGCCATGATCAGCAGTATGACAACGGGAATCGCCGTCCAGATGACCTCCGCAACCGTACTGTGAGAGAACGACGCAGGTTCCGCGCCTTTCGACTTTCTGTGCTTGACCAGCGAGATGATCATGACGCCGAAAACGACGACGCCGATGGCGACGCACCACCAGAAGACCATCATGTGCAGTTCGAACGTCTCGACGCTGAGATCTGTTACGCCCCTGGGCATGTTGAGCGCCCAGTCGGCTTTCGCCGTGCTTGCCAGAACCAGGCCAAAAAGGCTCAGGAACGATTTTCGTATCATTAGTTGTCCACCCTGCAACCGTCGCCACGATTGCAATCATTTCATTTTCCGGAAGTCGCGAATACTGGAATCGCCAGCGTCCTGCTGGCCCGGTCATGCCGGAGATTCGCTGTTCGGCCGGTTTGACCGCCGCGCTGGTCAAAAAAGCTCGCGCAGTTTACTGAAATCGCGACAGCCATGCAATGCTGAGGCCCGGATTCTTGTTGAGATTAATTCTTATTTAACAAGAGCTTAGCGGCGCCTCGGAATCTGATTTGCGTCAATTCGGTAGTTTTCCGGGTCATTTTTGGGGCCCGCGCCCCAGCAATGGCCGTAAACGAGCTCCAGTTCCAGCGTGATTTTGCCCTGCGAATCCGCCAGCGCGGCGGTCATGGCGGCAAATGAGCGTCGTCCTGCGAGACCGCGCGCGCGTTCAGCAAGGGCGTTCCGCGCTCCAGCCCGGGTTAGGTCCGCGAACAGCTTGTCAGCGCTTTCGTAGCAAACCGCCAGCCGGTCGACGTCGAGTACCGGATCGCTCAATCCGGCCCTGACGAGGCCGTCGCCGAGGTCATGCATGTCCGCAAAGCGATTGACGTGAATGCCGCTGTCAACGCCAGCCCACGCCTGCGCAATTTCCTGCAGGCTATCGGGCCCGAGCGTAGCGAAAGCGAAGACCCCGCCCGGTACCAGCACGCGGGCGACCTCCTCGAGCACCGGCTGCGGCGTCGGCGCCCAGGGCAGCAACTGGTTGGCGACAACCATGTCGAAAGAGATATCCGCGAATGGCAGATGATTTGCATCGCCCTGGACGAACGAAGCACGCGAAAACCACGATTTTTGCCGTTGTCCTTGTTTGAGCATTGCCCGACTCAGGTCCAGGGAGACGATGTGGGCCCGCTTGAAACGCTTACGTAGCAGGCGTCCGGTGGTGCCCGTCGCCGATCCGAGGTCGAGAATGCTCGTCGGCTGAAGCAGCAGCGGTTCGAGTCGGGTTGCGAGCCCCTCCCGCGTCACCTCGTGGACGAAATCGCTGCTGTCGAAGCTCGGGGCGGCGCGATCAAAGCGGCGTTGAATGTCTCGCAGGCAAAGCATGCGCGAACGGTATCACGCTTTTTTGGGCAAACGCCCGCGAATTGGCGGTCGGCGCGCGGTCGCGCTGATTGGACAATGCAATGATGCTCTTACGTGCGCTGGAGAACGCGCTTATGCCGCTGCGCTGTGTTTTCTGCGGTACACGAACCGTCTTTCCTGCGAAGTACATTTGCACGGGTTGCGACGCGGACCTCCCAAGAATCGCGTCGCCGCCGCCGCCCGTGTCGTCGCCACTTGAGTACGATGTCGCACCGGTCGCGTACGAGTTTCCCGTCGACGCGGCGATCAAGGCGCTCAAGTTCCAGCGCAGGCTGTTCTATGGTCCGGCGCTGGCCGAGCTGCTTTGTCGGGAATGCCAACACCTTCCCGATGACATCGACGCTGTCCTTCCCGTGCCACTTCACTGGCGGCGGAGATGGTTTCGGGGTTTTAACCAGGCGGATGAGCTTGCCGCACCGGTTGCGAAACACCTGGGACTGCCGGTGCTCCGCAATGTGAAGAGAGTTCGAGCGACACCCTTTCAGTCGGGCTTGAGCGCACGCGAGCGGGCACAGAACCTGCGCGGCGCTTTCGACGTGCGGGGCTCGATAACCGCGAAACACATACTGATTGTCGATGACGTCATCACGACGGGCGCGACCGTGCGCCAGCTGGCGAGGGTGCTGCGACGGGCCGGGGCCGGCAAGGTTAGCGCGCTTGCAGTAGCGCGGGCATGAGCATAGGTAATTACCGCAACATCGTCTTGATCTAGATCATGGATGCACGAAGCCAGAGGAGGACAATTCAAGTATCCGATCACCCCGAGTCACGTGAAAGTACATGCCAAGCAACGTCATTCTGCTCGCCGCGGCTGCAGTGCTGGCCATTCCGGCCATGCCCGTCACGTCGTTCGGCGAGGACTCCGTAGCCGAGGAGCCCATTGAGCAGATCGTCGTGGTGGCCAACAAGGACGAGCGTTCGATTCGCGAGGTGGCGGCGAACGTCACTGTCCTTTCCCGCGCGGATCTCACCAACCAGCTAGCGACATCCGTCAGCGATGTGTTTCGCTACGTTCCGGGTGTGGACTACGAAGGAGCAGGCACCCGGTTTGGTACCGAAGGCATCAATATTCGGGGGATTGGCGGCAATCGTGTCGCCATCCAGGTCGATGGAATCCCGCTGACCGACCAGTTCGATACCGGGAGCTTCTCGAACGCTACGCGCGATTTCATCGATGCGGGAATGATCCAGGACATCGAAGTTCTGCATGGTCCCGCCTCCGCCCTCTACGGCAGTTCCGCCATCGGCGGCGTTGTCGCTGTGCGCACACCCGATCCCGTGGACATCGCGGGTCGAGGTGGGGTTGGTGGCGATGTGCTGGCGACCTGGCGCGGTGCGGACAACAGTGCGCACGGCCAGGCGATGATGGCGGTAACCAGTAACTCAATGGGTTTCATGGCCGGCTATAGCTGGCGCGATGGTGAAGAGACTGACTCCGCGGCTGCGCCCGACGACCTGGATACCCGGGATTACAACCGCGAAACTGTCCTGCTCAAATTCGTGGCCGACAATCGCTGGGGACAGACGTTCCGGGCCAGCATCATCCATCAGGACGCGCACACATTGTCGAGCCAGAAATCAATGCTCGGCAGCGGCCGCTATCGCTCGACTACTGCGCTGGAAGGCGATGATTCCTACGAGATGGATGTCCTCAACCTTGCGTATGAATTTGGTTCGCCAGAGAGCTGGATCGACTCCGGCGTTGTCCGGGCATTCTGGGAGACGGCGGAAATCGGTCAGTACACGCTGGATGAGCGCGCCGCGGCCCGTACGCCGGTTTCGATTGACCGATACTTTTCGTTCAACCAGGAAATCAAGGGCTTCGAACTCAACCTGTGGAAGGACTTCGCAGGCGACGTTGTTTCGCAACGGATAGGTATTGGCGCCCAATATCGTGATCGTACGACCGAAGAATATCGTGACGGCCTGTCGACCAATCTCGAAACGGGCGAACAGACCAACGTTTTGCTCGGCGAGGTCTTTCCGTTGCGTGACTTCCCGATAAGCGGCACGAAAGAAACCGCGGCTTATATAGAAGACACAATCTCGATCGGCGACAGCTGGACCGTTATCGCAGCCCTGCGGGCGGACCGGTTCGAACTGGACCCCGCCGTCGATGCGACGTACCTGGCTGACTACCCGGACTATGACGTCGTCAGTCTCGATGAGTCGGACGTATCACCGAAACTGGGCGTCATTTACAGCTTCGGCCCGTCGATGGACGTGTACCTGCAGTACTCGCACGGCTTTCGGGCACCGCCGTACTCGGATGCCAACGTGAGTCTCGACCTTCCGCTGTTCCAGTATCGAGCCATTCCCAATCCGGACCTGCGTTCCGAATCATCGGACGGCATTGATATCGGTCTGCGCTGGCACGGCATTCGCTCCACCGCGCACCTTTCGGCATTCCGTACAGACTACGTCGACTTTATCGAGACCAAGGTGAATATCGGCGTGGACCCGGCAAGCGGCTACACGGAATTCCAGTCACTGAATATCGAAGACACAACGATCGAGGGTTTCGAGGCGGGTTGGCAAACACGTTTCGGCGCCTACGAGTCGTTCGGCTTTGATGGTGCGGCCTTCTACGCGCGTGGCGACAACAACGTGACGGGCCAGCCGATCAACTCGGTGGGACCGGCCCAGGCCGTCCTCGGGCTGAGCTGGTTCGCGCGCGATGAGTCGCGGCAGTTGCGCCTCAAGGCAACGTTTACCGACGCCTACGATCGTCTCGACGAGTCGAATGGCGAGCTGTTCAAGCCACCTGGTTATGCTGTATTCGATCTCTTTTTCACGCAGAAGCTCGGCAACAACGCGATCGTGCGCGCCGGCCTGCACAACCTGACAGACCGCACCTACTGGATCTGGTCCGACGTGCGCGGTCTGCAACCGGACAATCCCGTTCTTCCGTACCTCGCCCAGGCAGGACGCAGCGCGTCTCTCAGCCTGAACGTGGTCTGGTGATTTTGTTTTAAACTCTGTGACAGGGGAGTAAATGTCATGACAAGCAAGGTTATCCGTCTGCTATTCGCGGTTCCGATACTGGGACTGGCGATAGGAGCGTGCTCACAAGACGCGGCCGATTCACCGGCCGCAAACGATACGGCCGTTCACACAGCCGAAACGGCCGTCGCAACGGTAGACGAGCTGATGGCAAAAGGCGAAGCCGTCTACCTCGCCAACTGCGCTGCATGTCACCAGCCTGACGGCTCAGGCCTGGCCGGAGCATTTCCTCCGCTCGCCGGTTCTGACTACCTGAAAGGTGATCGCAACCAGGTCATGGCAGCCGCGTTATTCGGCCTGTCCGGTCCGATCACGGTGAATGGCGTTGACTACAACGGCGTAATGCCGAGCCTGGGTCACTTGCCTGATGCTGATCTTGCTGCCGCTTTGACGTATGTATTCGGCTCCTGGGGCAACGACGGCGCCGCTGTCAGTGTCGCGGAAGTTGCCGCATTGCGTGCGGAGCTTGGTCAGACTGACCGGGCAGCTGGCGAACGCCACCAGGGCGCAACCGAGGGTGAGCTCAGCTACCAGGGCGCTCCATCAGCCATCTCCGGCGAGGACACTCGCCAGATCATGGCCGCCGGCGGTCCTATTCTGAGTGAAGCTGAATTCGCTACGGCTACGCAGCTGTATTTTGAACGCTGCGCCGGTTGTCACGGCGTCCTCCGCAAAGGTGCGACCGGCAAAGCGCTGACGCCGGACATTACGAAAGAGAAGGGCACGGATTATTTGAAGGCCCTGATCACGTACGGTTCGCCGGCCGGTATGCCCAACTGGGGTACCTCGGGCGAAATGACGCCGGAGCAGATCGACATCATGGCTCGCTTCCTGCAACAGGAACCGCCTGCGCCGCCTGAGTTCGGCATGGCCGAAATGAAGGATACGTGGAAAGTTCTGGTTGCTCCGGAAGACCGCCCGTCGTCGCCGCAGCACGACCGCAACATCGACAACTTCTTCTCGGTCACGCTACGTGACTCCGGCCAGGTTGCCATCATCGACGGTGACACGAAGGAGATCGTCGCGATTGTTGAGACCGGCTACGCCGTACACATCTCACGTGTTTCAGCCTCGGGTCGCTACGTGTTTACGATCGGTCGCGACGCGTTGATCAACATGATTGACCTGTACATGGATCCGCCGGCGACGGTAGCCCAGATCAAGGTTGGCCTGGAAGCGCGCTCGGTCGAAACCTCGAAATACAAAGGTTTCGAAGACAAGTACGCGATCGCCGGTTCCTACTGGCCGCCGCAGTACACGATCATGGACGGTGACACGCTCGAGCCGCTGAAGATCGTATCGACACGCGGCATGACCGTCGACACACAGGAGTATCATCCGGAGCCGCGCGTAGCAGCTATCGTTGCCTCGCACGAGCATCCTGACTTTATCGTCAACGTTAAGGAAACGGGCCATATCCTGCTTGTGGACTACAGTGATATCGAGAACATTACTGTTACCGACATCGGCGCCGCCAAGTTCCTGCATGACGGCGGCTGGGATCGCACGAAACGTTACTTCCTGACGGCTGCAAACCAGTCCGACAAGATCGCTGTTGTCGACTCGAAAGAGCGCAAGCTGGTTGCATTGTCCGACGTGACCAAGACGCCGCACCCGGGTCGTGGTGCAAACCTCGATGATCCTGAGTACGGACCGGTTTGGGTTACCAGTGCGCTGGGCAACGCTAACGTTACGTTCCTCGGCACGGATCCCGAAGGTCATCCTGACAATGCATGGAAGACGGTTCGCGTCGTTGACGGCATGGGCGGCGGTTCGCTGTTCGTGAAGTCACACCCAAACTCTTCGAACCTCTGGGTCGATGCGCCGTTGAATCCCGATACCGGCTTTAGCCAGGCGATCGCCGTATTCGACGTCAATAACATCGAAGCGGGTTTTGAAGTTCTTCCGATCGCCGAATGGGCCGATCTTGGTGATGGACCGAAACGTGTCGTACAGCCTGAGTACAACAAGGCCGGTGACGAAGTCTGGTTCTCCGTATGGAGTGGCAAGGAACAGGAATCTGCAATCGTTGTGGTCGACGACAAGACGCGTGAACTGAAAGCCGTCATCAAGGGACCGGAGATGGTTACGCCGACTGGCAAGTTCAATGTCTACAACACGCTGCACGATATCTACTAAAGAAAAAGAGACCATGAAACGCAATACGATTGGTCTCCTGTCAGCCGCGACGGTGCTGCTTGCAGCACCGTCGCCGATTAACCTAATTCGTGATGCAGTTTGGCATCGTGTGTTCGAAAGTGGTCCGAAAACCAGCGGTCGAGGCTCCTCGACAAGTCTGCGCGATCGTAGCGGCCTTCATCGTCGACACTGTCAATCACATCGAGCAGTTCATCGAGTAGCTGCTCGTGGTCCTGCTTGTGCTCGGCCAGGCGGGTGTAGCGCGCATCGCGCATCGTCTTTTCCTCGAGCGCGAAGTGGGCTGAGATCCGGGCATAAATTTCACCAAGTGCTTCGACGACGGTCGCCTGGCTAGCGTCGTCCTGCATCGCTTCGTCGAGCTCGTTGATTAGCGCAATCATCTCGCGATGCTCATGATCGACCGCATCGACACCGACGCTGAACTCGTTTCTCCAGGCTATTAAAGTCATCGGTACCTGAAACCTCCCGTCTCGGCCCGGAACGTAATCGAGAAATAGCGCCCGGGCAAGAGCACCACCTCGTCACTGTGTGAGTAATCCCAGCCGTGCTCGCGCGCGGTATCGCGAAGCCTGGCAGTAATGATGTGCGGGCCGGGTGCAAGCTCGAAGCGCTCGTAGACCGATGCCGGGCCGTCGCCCCACAGGCCTGACGGTAGTGGCTCATCGCTGAACACGACGACGCCGTCAATCTCCAGTTCGATCGTCAGCGGCAGGCGTTCGCGGCCACACTCGGATATCGGCTCGCCTGCGAGGGCGCGCGTGTTGATTTCATTGGGTGTCAGCTTGACGCACTCTTCGACGCGATTAGCCGCGTGGCTGAGTGACAGCTTGATCGACGCCATCTCCTCGTCCGCATACTGGTACGGCGGCGACAGGGAGAAGTACCCGACGCCCACCGCAAATGCGGCGTAGAGGACGACCTGTACGAGTCTATTCATCGTCTGTCTCCTTCAGGTCAATCCCGGCCAACGCCGAGTGGAACGCCTCAAGGGCCTTTCTGCGCCGGCGTCCCGCGTTACGCGGCAACCAGTTCAATGACAGACGGCGCGTATCTACGCGCTTGCGCAGGTACGGATCTCGCTCACCCGCCATGCGGGCCATGGTCCATTCGTTGCCCAGGCGATGGTAGCAGTCGCACTCGGCACAGCCGGCAATCATGACGCCGTCCGCGAGCTGGCGCGACA
>Ga0316194_10000114_pt1 | contig 41510 bp, 42 predicted proteins | sample CroRivsedime1_MG_FD_204936 | JGI IMG/M metagenome (GOLD analysis project Ga0316194, IMG submission 204936) | Coastal sediment microbial communities from Maine, United States - Cross River sediment 1 | ecosystem: Environmental > Aquatic > Marine > Coastal > Sediment | place: USA: Maine...
GTGGATGCCGTGCGCGAGTTCCTCTTCGGTGTTGATGGAGTGACCACACAAACGGTCCGAAGTGCGGCATCAAGCTGGCTCCCGCAGCATCCGGGTAATGTCGTCGTGACACTCCCGCCGCGATCTTTCAATCCACGTTTTGCCTCACCGCCGGTGATATTGCAACTCGAGAGTGGTCTGACTGCCGCAGTTCTCGAAAGATCGGGCGCGCCGTTGGCGGCGCTCTGCATGCGCCCGGTGGTCGTGCCGGATCTCGATGACGAGCTCGCAGCAACGGTTCTGGCTCGCGTTGCACGTGAGCTTCGTGAACTCGAGCAGCGTCCGGGTTGGGTTCGGGTGGATTCGCGGCCCGCGCAAATTCTGCTAGCCGCGCCAACCGATCAATTCAGCGAGCTCGTAGAGGTCCTCCGCGCTGCCTTGGCGCAGGCGGAAAATGACCAACGACCCGTCATGGCCGGCGGAGGGAGTCCGCGCCGTCGCGCACTTCGGCTGATGGCTGGCATCCTCGGAATAGCCGAGGGGTCGAGTTTGTCGCCCGCGACCCTGTTGCGAACCGGGAATCTCTCGCTCGGTGTTGTTGCCGAGGATGCCGAAGCAGCATCGGAAGCCGTTCGCAAGTTCTGGACGATCGACCGCTCAACGCTTGACAGCGCCACGGTGGGAACGGTGGTTCCTGTCCCGAGGACTCGGGAGGCTGCCGCTGGCACCGACTCTGTGCTGGTCATCGCCCTCGAGCTCTCGATCACCACTGACGAGTCGGCGGCTCTGGTGTTGGCCGACATTCTTGCGTCCCGGAGCACAGCATTGTTGAGCGAGGGCTCAGTTGAGATTCTGCATCCGTTCGTGCCCGGGCACCGGGTTCTGCTGGTCGTTGCAACGGCCACGGCCACGATGGACACGGTCGAAACGAGTGTCGCCGATGGCTGGTCCGACTTCATCCGGTCAGTTACCGAAGAGGAGCTCACAGAGGCGCGGCGGCGGGTGGCCGCGGCCCACGCCGGAGCATGGAGTGGCGCCACCGGCCGCTCCTGTCGCTGTGCGGCGGTTGCGTCTGGCGCCGTCCAATGGAGGACGCCTGCAGATCTGGAGATGGCGATACTGTCGGTGCCGGTCGAGATTGCGAACGCGACCCTTCAGAGTTTTGCCGATTGGGAGAGTCTCCAAAACGCGGGTGCCGGGGTTTTGCCAATCGTAGAGTTCGGCGAACGCGAGGAGTAGATTCATGGAGGTGGTGTTGCCGCCCGATATCGATGACCAGCTCAGCTACCTGACCAAAGGTTGTGTCGACGTCGTACCGGCAGAACAGTTGGCGGAAAAACTCAAGAAATCCAAGGAGACCGGCAAACCCCTCGTGATCAAGGTCGGCTTTGACCCTTCGGCTCCGGACCTTCATCTCGGCCACACGGTCATCATTCGCAAGATGCACCACTTTCAACAACTGGGCCACCAGGTCGTTTTTCTCATCGGAGACTTCACCGGGCTGATCGGCGACCCGACCGGCAAAAAGAGCACACGACCACAGCTCACGCCGGAGGAGATCGAGGTCAATGCTGCAACCTATCGCCGACAGATTTACACGCTCCTGGATCCTGAGACGACTGTCATCGATTTCAATTCACGGTGGCTGGGAGCACTCAGCTCGGTCGACTGGATCCGGCTCGCGGCCAAGGTGACCGTCGCCCAGATGCTCGAACGCGATGACTTCCGAACCCGTTACGAGAGCCAGCAACCGATCGCCCTGCACGAGTTCCTCTACCCATTGGCTCAGGCTTACGACTCGGTGGCGCTGGAGGTGGACGTAGAGCTCGGCGGGACCGACCAGCTCTTCAATCTCCTAGTCGGGCGCCACCTCATGCGAGAACACGGGATGGAGCCGCAGGTCGTGATGACCCTGCCTCTCCTCGAGGGCCTCGATGGGGTCGAGAAGATGTCGAAGTCGCTTGGCAACTACGTGGCGGTTGAGGACGGCCCGACCGAGATGTTCGGCAAGCTCATGTCCATCTCGGACGATCTCATGTGGAAGTACTGGCTTCTCCTCACCGATCGCAGTGCCGAGGAAATCGACAACGAAAAGAGTCGGGTGGACGATGGGTCCACCCATCCGATGGATGTGAAAAAAGCGCTCGCGACGACAATCGTCACCGAGTTTCACTCTGCTGATGCGGCCGAGGCAGCGCAGAACGAGTTTGAGAGTGTCTTCTCCTCCGGCCACTTGCCGCAGGAGATCCCTGAGCTTGGCATCAGGCCTGCGGGTGAGAAGATGCTGCTCTCCAAAGTGCTTGTCGAAGGTGGCCTGGCGGCCTCGAATTCCGAGGCGCGGCGCCTGATTCAGCAGGGGGGCGTCAAGGTCGATGGCGACGGCGTGCGTGACGTCAAGGCGGAAATCTCGACGACTGGCGCTGCACCCATCCTCGTCCAGGTCGGAAAACGTCGCTTCGCGAAGGTGAGCTTCACCTAGGGCTTGAGGCTTGAGACCTGGGACCTGGGGTCCTCCCACCCACCCAAATTTGCCCGCAGATGACGCAGATTCACTCTAAGGAAACCATCTGCGTCAATCCGCGTGATCTGCGGGGAATTAATTTGAGCATTGAATTCGGGCACGTTTTGAATGGGTGGAGTGGCTCACCGTTTGGTGTATCCAGCATCCAGCATCCAGCATCCAGCACAAGCCCCAAGCCCCAAGCCTCACGCCTCAAGCCAAAAAAAACACCCCGCCGTTTCCGGCGGGGCGTCGGGTGGTCGATGTCAAATAATCAGAAGAACGAAGTGTCCTGCTCGACCTTCTGGCCTTCCTCGCTCAATCCCTGGATCTGGATGGAGATAAACGTCGGCCGGAATTTGTGTTCCTGGCACAAACGGCGCAGTTGTTCGTCGAGATCGGCGTCCCAGAACTCGATGATCTTACCGGTGGCAGTACAGACCATGTGGTGGTGGCCACCACCCGGCTCCATCTTCTCGTAGAAGTAATGTTCGCGGCCGAGACGGCTCTTGCGTACCAGGCCGCACTGAACCAGCAGATCGAGGGTGCGGTATACCGTTGCACGCGACACCTTGCGCTGTTTGGTCTTCATCCGCGCCAACAGATCATCCGCATCGAGATGTTCGTCGGTGGCGAAAATCTCGTCCAGCAAGGCGAGCCGTTCCTGGGTGACCTTGAGGTTGTTTTCCCTCAAATATTGGATAAAAAGCTTCTGTGCCCGTTGTGCAAGTTTGCTACTCATACATTTAATCCAGTCTCATTATCATTGTCTCAATCAACGGTAGCGTTGATGAGAGCATGTGTCAAGAGAAGGAACAGTGGTTTTTTTGCCCCATCCGGCGGCGGAATCAACAGTCTCGTCAAGATCAATTATTGGGGTCTGGCGGAGCCCGGTCTGGGGCGGTGGGCTCAATATTGTTCATATGTACATCATTGATTTTGAGGGGTTTGCGCCACGTTGTCAGGAATGGTATCGTGTCGCGCGAATTACCGATCGGAGGAAATATGGACTATCCGATATGGGATCTGGCAATGGGCGGAGGGTTGCTCATGGCCATTGTTGCGATTCCGCATGTGATCGTTTCACATTTCGCGATCGGTGGCGGGTTGTTGATTGTTGTCACCGAAACGCTGGCTGTGAAACGCGACGATCCGGAGTTGCGCGAGCTCGCGCGGAGATCATCGTTGGTTTCATGGTGTCGCGTGTTTTGACGTAACCGGCCCGCGGCGCGGACGCAGCATAGTCTGACGATACTCCGAGTTCCTTGAGGGGGTTTCTTCGCGGTGTGATTCTGCCCATTGCGCCTTGTATACAATTTGTATACAATTATCTTGATGAAGACTGAGGTTGAAAGCCGAGAGGCTGAAAAGCCTACCGCCGCCGAACAGGTGTATCGCGCTCTGAAACGCGACATCATCACCCTGCAACACAAGCCGGGATCCTCGTTGACGGAACAGCAGTTGGCGACGCTCTACGGCACCAGCAGGGTGCCGGTGCGCGAGGCCTGCAGGCGGCTCGGCCAGGAGGGCCTCCTGACCGGGCGCCCGTATCGGGGCTACTCGGTCAACCACATATCGCTCAAGGAGATCGGAGACTGTTTCGATCTCCGTCTCGGCCTCGAATCGCGGGCTCTCGAGCTCGCGGCGCAGCGCGCTACAGCCAGCGACCTCGAACGTCTGCGCAACCTCGCCACCACCGAGTACACCTATCACGACTGGGATTCATACGTCGAGTTTCTCGATCGAAACCTCGACTTTCACATTCAGCTTGCCTCGCTGTCGCGCAACGACCGTCTGGTCGCGGTGCTGCGCGATCTGCTCGGCAGCATGCAGCGGTTCTTCTTCCTCGGGCTCGACCTGGGCGATTTCGCTTCCGAAATGCGCTTGGAGCACGAAGAACTGGTGGCGCTGCTCTCGGGCGACAGCCCGGATCTGGCGATAGCCTGCCTGAACCGTCAAATTGCGTCGTCGCGGGACCGGATCCTGCGAGCACTTATCGAAGACCGGATCGATCTACCTTTCGAGTGAGGTGTCCAATGTCTGATTTCGTCTATCTCGACAATTCCGCTACGACCTTCCCCAAGCCGCCGGAGGTCATTCAGTTCATGTGCGACTTCTATCAGACACGTGGGGTCAACCCGGGTCGTACGGGATTTGACCTCGCTCTCGAGGCTGAGGAGACGCTGGCCGATGGACGTCGTGCCCTGACCGAGTTTTTCGCGGGCAGCGATCCGAACCGGCTGGTCTTTTCGTACAACGTGACCGACGCCCTGAACCTGCTGATCTCGAGTGTGCTTGAACCCGGTGATCACGCCATTACCACATGCTTAGAACACAACTCGGTCCTGCGACCGATGTACATGCACCAAGAGCAGGGTGTCGAGGTCGATTTCGTACCCTTCGACAGCCGCGGATACGTCGATCCGGGCGACGTCGCTCGCCGAATCCGACCCAATACCAAACTCGTGGTCATGAACCACGGATCCAACGTCATCGGCACGATTCAGCCGGTGGCCGAGGTCGGTCGTATTTGTCGGGAACGTGGCATCCTCTTCGCCATCGATGCTGCCCAGACCGCGGGCCTGGTACCGATCGACGTCAACACGATGAACATCGATGTGGTCTGCTTCACCGGCCACAAGTCACTCTTCGGGCCGTCCGGCATCGGTGGTATGTATATTGGTGAGCACGTCGAGATCACACCCTGCCGGGCGGGCGGCACGGGCGTTATGAGCGCCCTCAAAGGCCAACCCGATGCATACCCATGGCGCATGGAGTTCGGCACCGTCAACACGATGGGCGTTGCCGGGCTGCTCGCGGCGCAGAAATGGATTGCGGACCGTGGCGGAGTTGGGGCGGTCTACGAGCACGAGATGCGGCACGCAAAGAGGCTCCACGAAGGCCTTTCCGCCATCGACGGCGTAAAGCTTTACTGCGCCGATCTCGATCATGATCATCTCCCGGTCTTCGTTTTCAACATCGACGGTTTGCCGGCCGACCAGACCGGGACCTTCCTCGATGTCGAGCACGACGTCATTACCCGCACCGGGCTCCACTGCGCGCCGCAGGTTCACGAGGGAATCGGGACCTTTGAGACTGACGGGACCGTCCGTTTCTCACCCGGCGTTTTCACAACCGATGAAGAAATCGAGCGCGCGATCGAAGCGGTCGCGGAGACGGCCGAGATCGGTCGAGAGAGAATCAGCGCGGCGAAAAAGCCAGCCATGGCGACAAGCTCGTAGCCGGTAGAGAAAATGACCCCGTCTTACCCCGACCACTCCTCGGGGGTGAGGGTGCGCATCGAGAGGGCGTGGATGTCGTTCATCATCAAGTCACCCAGCGCCTCATAGACGACGCGCTGCGCGGCGATTCGCGAGAGCCCGCGAAAACGACCTGAAACCACCAGGACCTGAAAGTGTCCGCCGCCGCCTTGCGCACCGAGGTGGCCCTCGTGGAGAGAGCTCTGGTCGATGACCGACACATGTTGAGCCTCCAGCTTGTCGCGAAGGGCGTCCTCGATCTTCTGCGCCCGAGCCGACGTTTCCACCACCTCAGTCCTCCTCAAAGAGCCTTCTCGTGGTGAAAAACCGGATCAGTGCTGAAGATCTTCCCGGAATGGTCGGGTCACTCCATGCCGGCGGCGAGCTTGCGGGCGAGCTCCCAGTATGGAACCGTGCGATTCCGGCCAAGCTCTTTGGCTGCGTACATGCACGTGTCGGCCTTGCGAAGGAGCTGATCTTTGGCATTTTTGGAGTTACGGTTCTCGGCGCTGAGTTCGGGCATGATGTCGGACTGTAGGGTCGCAATTCCGATCGAGCAGGTCACGACGCCTTCGATGCGAATGTTCGGCACACCGTCCGAGTTCTCGGGGTCGGCGCTGACCACGAAAGCCCGATCAGCAATGTTCTGGCGAACAGTCTCGGCCACCCAGAAGGTCTCCTGGCGCCCGGCGCCCGGCAGGGCGATGACGAATTCGTCGCCACCATACCGCGCGGCCAACCCTTCGCCAGGGATAATCTGTTTGAGAGTCGCACCGACCTCAGACAACAGCTGGCTTCCGACGAGGTGGCCATGGGTGTCATTGACTTCTTTGAAGTGGTCGAGATCGAGGAAGATCACGCCGCACTCGGAACCGTTGGTGACCGCCTCATCGATGATCTTCGACAGGCTGCCGTGGAGATATCGATCGTTATAGAGCTGGGTGAGCTCGTCGCGCTTGGCGATTTCTTTTGCCCGCTGGGCATCGATAGCGTTGACCACCGAGAGGGAAATGGTCTGGGCAAAAATCCCAAGGAGGGAAAGATCGGCTTCCGAATAACCCTTGCCGCTCGAATGGTTGATGAGCTCGATCACACCGATCGTTCGTCCCTCGACCTCGAGAGGTGCTCCGACGACAGAGTCGATATTGAAACCGATTCGGAGTCCTGGTCCACTTCGGAAGATCGGATCGGCGAGTGGTTCAGAACAGGAGTATGGGCTGCCGGTTCGATAGACCTCACCGATGATCCCCTTGCTGGAGCTGAATCTCTCCTCCATGAGATCCTCGGACTTCGGCCCGAAGCCGGCAATCACCACCAACGAGAGCCTGTTGTTGTCTTCGTCGGTATCCAAAGGGTCGTCCAGATAAATGGTTCCCGCCTCCGACGGCAAGAAATCATTGGCGCGGTGGAGTAGCTCGCGAAATATTCGGTTGAGGTCGAGATCGGCGACCGTGGATGACCGGTGCTCGCGCTTCAAAAAGTGTGCGAGCTTGGCGCTGCTGATGCAGCGGACGCCCGGCGAAGTCGGAGAGGTGTCGACAACCATGCTATTTCAGAATAACAGGAAGTGTCCATCTCGCCCGCAGAATGCCCACCCAGGCGCCGGGCGGGGTTTTACGCGTCGTTGGCGTCCTTGGCCGTGCCCTGCTCGTTTTCTTCCGAGCCACTCTTTTCCTCGGTACGCACCGAGTTCCTGAAGTTGCGAATGCCTTCACCGAGGCCCTTGCCGAGTTTCGGCAGCTTGTTCACACCGAAAATAAGGACGACGATCGCGAGCAAAATCAAGAGCTCAGGAAGACCCAAACTTCCGAACATTTCGACCTCCTAGGTCGGCGCCGCCTCGTGACCTTAGAAATCACCCGCTGGATGCCGACGTCGCGACAAGTCTAGCAGAAGGTCCACCAACTCTGAAGGAGCTTCCAATGCGGCCAGCTCAGGCGCGATCTGGCGAACCAGGTCCTCCGCCCACGGTCCATATTCGTCTGCGCCACCAGCGCCGAGTCTCGCAAAGGTGCCCAGGACCTTGAGACCCCGCTGCGCGCTCACCAAACGCCATCGATCTGACCAGCCAGGTTGCGCATTGGTTTCCGCAGCCCACGACGCCTGGATCTGACTCCTCTCTATCTCTGCGAGCACCCGCGGCATCCCTCGCTCACCAAGGAGTGACACTGCGTCGTAGGTGTCCGGTCCGACCAGAATGTCCTGGTAATCAATTAAGCCAACCGAACCGTTCGCGAGAAGGAAGAGATTGTTGAGGTGGTAGTCGCGGTGACAAACGCGTCTCGGATGTCCTGCGATGGATGCGGCAAGCTCATCGAGCCAGAGGCCAACAGACGGGGACGGCACTATCTCGAGGTGGTGACGAAGAAACCAGAGCTCGAAGCCGGCCAGTTCCCAGCGCAGGCGTGCACGACCCAAGGGAGGGTTCCACGCCGGCAAGTTGGTCGGCTGTAATCCCGCGAGACGTACCAGAGGGGCGATGAATTGAAGCCCGAACTCTTGCCGGGTGCCAGGCGGAGCGTCCTGCAACGTGCTTTCCGCGTCGGTGGGCCCAAAATCCTCGAGTACCGCCCACCCTTTGTTGAGATCATGGTCGAGAAGAGCGGGCACCCGCAAGCCGTGCTCGGCACACCAGTCCCGGACCTCGAGATCCCGGCTCATCTGGCCTCGGACGCTCTTCGGATAGGAGACAAGCATTGCAGTCTGGTCACGACGATCCCAAAGCCTGGCGTAGCGTCGAGAAGAGGCATCGCCGGGCAAAATCTGGTTGCGAATCCAGGGTTTCGGGAGGTTGGCCGCCAACTCCATGAGGCAACGCTAGCAAAGGTCACGGTCGCGGACAATAAGGTAGGATGGGAAGACATGGCCTGGATGAGAGGTTGTTCAGGCGGAGGACGATGGAAGAATCGCGCACCCAGAGGCTGCATGAGCTGTTGCGAAGGCTGGGCAAAGCCCTGCACGCAACGGTCGTACGCTCGGACGAGGTGCGGGAGTGCCTCGAGGAGCTGCACGAGGACGGTTGGCAGGCAGTGATGATGCTCGAGACCTCTCTGGTATGCGGAGAGGACGGTTCAGTGGAGGTTGGCCGCGGCACCATGCGGCTTCACGTCAACGAGGACTCCTCAACGGCGGAATATCGGATCGGCGTCGAAGACGCCCGGTTTTTGTCTTCGATCGGGATTTCTATTGGACGCCACCGCTCACCCGCGAAGAGCCTGCCGCCCCCGCCGTCTCAACCGGACAGTGACCCGAAGACGTGAACCGCTGCTTGGGTTATGGACAATAGAACAAATCTGGTGGGCAGGAGATCAGTCGAGATCACTGAGTTGATCGCGCCTCATGTCGACCGCGAATTCCGCGGCCGGCAGGTTGCTCAATGGATTATCGACCGCAATGCTTCGACCTTTGGCGACATGACCAATCTACCGCTCGCCCTGCGTCGAGACCTCGGCACCTACTTCAGCATCGAGGAGCCTGAAGTGCTGCAGGTGGTCGAGAGCTCCGATGGTTCAAGTAAATACCTCTTCGGCCTCTCGGACGGTGTCGGCGTCGAGGGCGTATTGATGCGCGAGGGGGCCAAGGCGACCTTCTGCCTGTCGTCACAGGCCGGGTGTGCGGTTGGTTGTACTTTCTGTGTCACCGGCGCTATCGGCGCGGGCCGGAACCTACGTCCGGAAGAAATCGTCGGCCAATACCGTATCATGCTGCGTCGTCTCGATGACGAGGTCGAGCGCGTCAATATCGTCTTCATGGGCATGGGGGAACCCCTGCTCAACACCGGAAATCTCGGTCCAGCGCTCGCAGTCCTTTCCGAGAGGGTGAGTTTGAAACGAATCACCGTTTCCACAGCTGGCATCCTCCCCGGGGTTCGCTGGCTCGCCGGGCTCGAGAAGCGACCGAAGTTGGCTGTCTCGTTGAATGCTCCCGACCAGGACCGCCGGGCCCACATCATGCCGATTGCCCACCGCTACCCTCTGACCGACCTGATGCAGGCCTTGAGAGAGTTCCCCCTGGAGCGTGGTCGGAGGATCACTTTTGAGTATGTGCTGATCGATGGATTCAACGACGCCGAGGACGATGCCCGGTCCACAGCTCGTCTCATCCGCGGCATTCCCGCCAAAGTCAACGTAATTCCGCTCAACGAAGATCGAGAGCACTTCCCGGACCTTCGGCGGCCGGCCGCTGCGGTGGTCGATCGTTTTGCCGCCGGTCTGCGGGATGCTGGGTTGACGGTGACGGTACGTTGGTCGAAAGGCGAGGACGTCGCGGCTGCGTGCGGCCAGCTTCGACAGCGTCAGGCCGCGCGGTAGACCATCGACCACTGGCGGCCGGCGTCGCTACCATCTCGACGATAGGATGCCAGCCCCGGCGTTGACGCGGTGCAGGGTCCGACGATTTCAATATTTTCCGGCTCGAGACCGAGATCTTCGAGCCGGGTGGACAGGAAGAACCTGAGATCGATCTCATTTCCCCTGCGCCAGCGCTGCTCATCGAGACCGAATGCGCGGAAACCGTCGATGACCTCCCCGCTGACCTCATACCGGGGCCCGGAGATTGCCGGTCCGAGCACGGCCTTGAGGTTGCTCGGCGGCACGCCGTACTCGACGACGAAACGACGCACAACCGCTCCTGCAACATCGGCGACCGACCCTCGCCACCCGGAATGGACAGCGGCAACCACCCCATCGCCGTGGATCAGAATCGGCACACAATCGGCTGTCCATACCACCAGTCCGACGCCGGCGTCGGCGGTCATCAGCGCGTCGCAACGTCCAACACAGGCGGCGTTTTCGAGGGTGTGACCGGACTCCGCCGCCAGGGATGCCACAACCCGGCCATGAATTTGTTCGCCCCAGCGGATGGCGCTGACCCGAATTCCCGGGTCTGCCATAACCTGTCGCATGCGCTTCTCCGGCGGCCTGGCGTTTTTTTGCGGGCCAAAGCCAAAGAGCATGTGCACGCCGTCGGCTTCGAGGATCATGGCACGATCGTCGCCGATGCCTGTGAGGGAGCCCACGTCGGTCATGAGCCCAATGATACAATTCGAGCTTCCGGAGGGTGTGGTGAGGGATTACTGCCAGCGGCGCGAGCCAGCCCGAAAAGCGTTGATGCGAGCGCTTTCTAGCCCGTGATCCGCCTTCGTTCCGTCTCCAAGGAATACGAGCGGCGTACCATCCTCGATGCTCTCGATCTCCAGGTCGATGCCGGTGAGTTCGTTTTTCTGACCGGACCGTCGGGCGCCGGCAAGACGACGCTGCTGCGGATGCTCTACGCAGCCGAACATCCGACCGAGGGCGAGGTGTGGGTTGCGGGTCGACGGATCGACGAGATGGTGCGAGCTCAGTTACCGCTGTTGCGCCGCAAGATCGGTGTCATCTTTCAGGATTTCAAACTTCTGCGGCGCAAGACCGTGCTCGAGAACATCACCTTTGTCCTGCGCATCCATGGCATTGCCCCTCGCGAGGCCCATCGCCGGGCGATGAAAGTGCTCCGGCGCCTCGGTCTGCAACATCGACAGGCGGCCTTTCCGGATGCGCTCTCGGGAGGAGAGCAGCAACGTGTGGCGATCGCCCGAGCCCTTGCCTACCAGCCACGATTGATTCTCGCCGATGAGCCAACCGGCAATCTCGACGCCGACCTCGCCTCCGAGCTTTTGAGTCTCCTATGCGACATCAATTACCAGGGGGCGACGGTCCTGGTGGCCACCCATGATCACGCCATCCTCGAATCGATCCCCGCCCGGACTCTGGTTCTCCATCAGGGTCAAATTCACTACGACGGGATGTGGCCGCCGTGATCCGGCACGCCATCGCCGAAGGCCTCGTTGTCTTGCGTGAACGCGCAGCGGTCAGCGTGATCCTGGCACTCGTCCTTGGGGTGCCGATTTCTCTTGCTGGGGTTGGGTTGACTCTCCACCAGTGGTTGGGTCCGGTTGCAGGCCTCTCCGGCCAGAAGAGTTCCGTGGCGGTGTTGCTGCATCCACAGATGGAGGGGAGTGAACGGCGACGTTGGATCGCCGAACTTGCGTCTGACCATCCGGACTGGGTCGTTTCGGAGGTGTCGAGCAGCGACCTTGCCGAGCGCCTGCAAAGGTGGTTTCCCTACCTCAAAGACCTGATGGATTCCGGCGACGCCACGTTGCCCCCGCTTCTCGAGATCCTGACCGATAATCCTGAATCGGTGACAGAGCTCGAGGATCGGGCGGAAGTCCTCGCCATCGGTCCTCGCTCTTCGATCCAGCAGACCCTTGGACAGGTTGCACGTCGTCTCGCACTGATCGTGGGTGTGGTCAGCTTTGTACTGTTGGCGGGTGCAGTCTTACTCGCTGCCGTGTGGGTTCATCTCGAGCTGTATCGACATGCCGATGAGGTGACCATCATGCGTCTCGTGGGTGCCACCGAGGGCACGATTCGCGGTCCCTTCCTGGTCGCTGTCGCGATTCCCGGGGTTGTCGCCGGGATCCTCTCGGTGGTGGGCTCTCTCGCGACGGTGTCGGGCCTTTCGAAGCTCTCCTCGGCCCTCGGCTTGTCGGCGATGTCGATTCCACCGAGCATTCTCGTTCTGCAGCTTGCGACCAGTGTTTTCCTGCCCCTGCTCGCGGCCGTCATCACGCTCGCACGGCACGCCGCAGACGCCACCGAAAACTAACGAACCCGGTGAGATATGCGGCCAAAAAAAGCGCAGCCGATAGGCTGCGCTGTGAACACAAATTGACGTGGACAAATGAACTTCAACGACAGCGGTCGGAGTAGTCCTTTTCGAGTGCGGGCAGCTGCTCCAACAACTGCTGCGCGCTGTCATTGTCGCCGATCTTCTGGAGCTCATCGACCTGGAGTCGCAGGGCGTCAATTTTCCTTTTGAATTCGGCGCATTCTCTTTCAGCCGCGACGTTTTGGGCCGCTTTGCCCTTCTTGTCCTCCATCTGGCGCACCATCGACTGGTTGCCCGCCTCCTGATACCAGCTGATGGCGTTGTTGTAGTCTTTTTTCTTGTCATAGATGAATCCGCCCTGGTTGTATACCTGGTTGCGCAGCTTTCCGGAGGCGCCGATCTTCAACGCCTGCTGGAGATCCGCCAGCGCCGGGTTGGGCTGATTCCTCTGTGTTTTGCACTGCGCCAGGTAATAGTAGACGATGGCGCTGTTGGACTTCTGGGCCCGGGCCTTGTCAAACCAGCCCTGTGCCTTCTGATACTGCTTGGCTCCAAGCCATGCCTCACCCGCGAGGAGCTGGTGCTCGAATGTCGGGGAGCTGTTGGCCAACCGGTCCGCGATCTGACCAGCCTGGCTGTAATAATTGCTTTTGCTCGAGTTCGAACTCGAGCGCCGGGCGACCGATATCGCAGCCTTGACCGCGTTGCGGGCGCTGGTGCCATCCTTGGGGTTGAGGTCGAAAGCCTTTTTATACGCCTCAAACGCCTTGGCCTCGTCGCCGTTGCCGGTATATGCAGCGCCTAGAGCCTGCTGCAGACGGAAGTTTCTCGAGTCTGCGCGCGCTTGGGTCGTCAGGACGCCGATCGCCTCGCCCGGCCGATTTGTCTTGGTAGCGGCCTGGCCGAAGAGGAGGGCGTAGCTCGAGCGATGTGAGGCCTCCATCGAACTCATGCTGAGAGGCTTCAATAGCTCATAGGCATTCTGGTATTGATCTGCCTGCAGGAGCGCCTGGCCGAGAGCGATCTTGTACGAGGCCTGGCTGCCGTCGAGTTCCACCGATTTGCGGAGGCTGGCAATGGCCGGGCTCAGCTGGCCAAGAGCACGTTGTGAAACACCCAGCATGTAGTAGGCGCCCGCATAATCCGGGTTGGTCTTGGTGACCTCCTCGAACTCCCTGACAGCGTTCGCCCAGTCTTTTGACTTGTAGGCCTCGAGGCCTTTGTTCCATTCCGCGTGCGCCGGCAGCGCCGCCGCCAGCAACAACAATGCTGCTGCTCCTGCGATCGTCGCTCGGCTGACCCTCGATTTCATTTTCTGTGCCTCCAGTTGTTGTAACGCAATCTGACCTATGATTGTTGCACTTCTCCGAGCAACGGTCTGACCTGTTCATCGAACATCGCCGCCGTGTCGGAACCCTTGAGCAGCGATATTGCCTTGGTATGTTGCTCCACCATCTCTCGGAGAGCATTGAAACCCTCACCGCGTTCTATCAGGGTTCGCGCTGAAGTGTACTGCTTTTCGATCGTCCGTTCACCCCCCGAACCGACAACGTCGAGTGCCACCGAGCGGATCTTCTCTGCCAGGCCGAGCAACGTCACCGGGTTCGGTCCGGTCTGCCATCGTTGGATGCCGCCGCCGGCATTCCCTGGACTCCCGAGAGCCACCAGCCCTGTGGTGATCATCCCGAAGAGAAGCTTTGATACGTCGAACGGCGCCCATTTAAGCTCGTTGGCGATCTCTTCGATGGTGAATTCACCGTCGATACGGGTGACAAGTATCCACTCTTGCGGGCTGAGGGTCACCTGGTCGGCTCCCCGCTCCCGCGAAGTGAAGTAGGGCACGAGATCCAATGAGGGGATCTTTCTCGAAAGCACTCGCCATTCATCGAGTCGGCGGGCTGCCTCCATCATGAGGCTGGCGTTGGACATATGGATGGTGACCTGGTCCGCTTCCTCGCCGGGGTTGAATGAGAAGGTGCCCTGGGACCAGATGGCCATCTCGTAAACTGCGCTGTCGCCGCGGAGACGCCCGACCAGGGCATCCACGATCTGGCCATCGCGGAGGAAAATCTTTCCCTCTGCTTCATCGCCGCGGATTTCGAACGCACCCGTTTTACCTGAGACACTCACGAGTTGAATGACGTCCGGCAGCGGAAGCTCGCTCAAAGATCCTTGCAGCGACATGGTGCAGGGTTACTGCAGGTTGAACCGCACCGTCAGGATGTAAAGAACCTCCACCGGCTTCCCGTTGAGGGTCGACGGCTCGAACTTCCATTTGTTGACGGCATCCACCGCGGTCTCGGTCAATCCAAGCGGGAGCCCCCGCAGGACTTTGACACTCTGAACATCCCCGCTCTTACCGATCACGCATTCGAGCACCACAACGCCCTGGATGCGCGCTCTGCGAGCGGCCTCCGGATAGACCGGATTGGGCCCACTGATTTTCTTCGGTTCGGTGATGTTCCCACCGACGACGAAGCGGATCGGACCTTCGGGCTCGGGCGGAGGCGGAGCATCAGGAACTCCGAGAACCAGGTTGTCATCCGGGATGAAATCGACGTCCTCATCGGGATCCTGGTCCCGAACCGGCTCCGGCTCGTCGGGCGTCGGATCGGGAATCGGGACCTTCTGGGTCTTGGGTTTCGGGATCTGCTGCATTTCTCGCCGTGGCGGCTGTTTGAACTTGACCTGCTTGACCACGTAGATCTTGCTTCTCTTCTCCTTGGCATCGGAGAGGCCGCCGGCAAATGATGGCCAATGCATGGCAAAGATGATGACGTGGAAAATGATCGCGATACCCAGCGACCACCGCGCTACCTTTTTGTCCTGCCCCGCCTCGAGGGCCAGCATCTCGGCTGTGGTCATCGGCAGCTTGTCGTCGTTTTTCTTCGGCGCGGTTTTTGGAGAATCGCTCATGGCTTCCCCCTTCACTGGATCCCGAGCATCGACCACAGGTTCTCGATCTCACGCCGGGTCGGGATTGAGATCGTCTGAATCTCCGTCAGCGGCTTTCCGTGGACGTCCATATGGATTGCCCGGCCGTCGACATCCGTCCACTCATCCCTAGCCGTACGCAGCGTGTCGAAGACCCGGATCATGTCGCCATAGGTCGCATCGGGATCTGTGCGCAGAATCACCGGTTTTTCGGGATTCTGTTTGAGCTTTTCGAGAATATAGGGAAGCAGTCCTTCAAGCGGGGTGCCGTTGCCATCTATCTCGATCGAACCACCACGCAGGACGTGGACATCAATCGAGTCTTCCTGTTTGATCTCGGGCGTGTCGGTGTCCTCGGGAAGGGCGAAGTCGAGGCCTCGATCGGCCGAGAACGCCGACGTGATCATGAAGTAGATGATCAACAAAAAGGAGATGTCGGCCATTGACCCGGTGAAGATCTCGGACTGGACTTCTTTCTTTTTGATCCTCATGGTCGCCCCCGCCTAATCTTTCACGGTCTTCTGTTCGGACAGTAGAAAGATGTTTTTGACCTTGGACTGTTTCAGTGCATCGAGCACCGCATCGACGTGCTCGTATGGCACCTGTTCATCTGCCTTGATGATGAACTCTTTGTTCGGATCCCGCGCCACCTCAGTGGAAGCAAATGTGACGACTTCCTCGGTGGTACTGACCGGTAGCGACATCTCTTCGCCCGTCGAAACCCGAACCGTCAACGGTGCGGTGATGTCATCCGGCGGAGCGATCGAGATCACGGCTGCCTTTTCGGGAACCTTGCTCCGAATCCAGGTGTCAGGGAGATCCATTTTCGTCCGGTCCACCTCGACCTTGTAGGTGAGGATGAAGAAGACCAACAACAAGAACACGATGTCCGCCATCGAGGCCGTGAAGATCTGTCCTGCAGCTTTGCGTTCTCTACCGCGGATGAGTGCCATCTGCGGGCTCCCTTCTAGGCCTGGCCCTCGCCTCCCGAACCGTAACGCTGGCTGTCCATCTCTGTGAAGGTCTCGACCAGCATGTTCGAGGCGGTCTCGATGTCGCGCACAAAGCGGGTGATCTTGGTGGTGTACCAGTTGTAGACCAGCTGAGCGGGAATCGCGATGATGAGACCGGTGGCGGTGGTAATCAGCGCCTCTGAAATGCCGACGGCGACGGCTGCGGGGTTGGTGAGGCCCTGCTCGGCGAGTGTCGCGAATGACTTGATCATACCGGCGACAGTACCGAGGAAGCCAAGCATCGGTGCCACGTTGGCGGTGGTCGCCAACACACCGAGACGCTTCTCCAGCCGATCGAGCTCATACAGCGCGGCGTTCTCGATCGTTTTTTCGATGTCCTCACGGGGATGGCCATAGCGCAGCAGACCGGCCTTCATGACCGAGGCCACGGGGCCCTTGCTCTGCTCGCAGATCTTGATCGCTTCCTTGACATTCCGATTGACCAGCAATGCCTTGCGGATCTTGGTCAAGAAATCGCTGACGTTGAGCTTCGCCTTCGAAAAGACGATGAACCGCTCAATAGCTACGGTTGCAGCCAGCACCGAGAAGAAAAGAAGCGGGTACATGAAGATCCCACCTTGGCGAAAATACTCTGCTACCTGTCCAGTCACGGCTATGCCTCCTCCTGGTTAGAGTCTTCAGGCGGGGATGAGTTCCAAACCCATCCAGTTTCCGTTCCGCCTTGGCTCGAAACGCCTTGCCTTGCGGCCGATTGCTCCGCGCCAATTCGGTATGTCATGCCCCATTCGAGAATGAAAGGCAGGGCATCGTAGCATGTGCCCCAGAGGGCGTCAACGAGTTGTTTTCCATGCCCCGAGGTGGATGTGGGTGAGGGCCACTGCCATGGCGTCCGCAGCGTCACTGGGCGGTTTGTTTTCAAGGGCTAAAAGTCGCACCACCATATAGTTGATCTGTTGTTTTTCGGCCCGTCCGTGGCCGACGATCGCAGATTTGACCTCGGCGGGACTGTACGACGAGACGTCGAGATCGAGTCCGCCAAGCACCGCCAGAATCACGCCCCGACTTTCGGCAAGCGCGAGACCAGTCTTTGGGTTGAGGCCCGAAAACGAGGACTCTACCGCGGCACAGTCGGGAGCCACCTCCCCGACAACAGTTGCGAGGCGGCGCTGAAGATCGGCCAGCCGTCCATGCCGGTGGTCGCCGCGTGGCCGGACAACGCCTGCCCTGTCGAGCCGGTAACGATTTCCCTCGGCGATCACCAACGCCCAACCAGTGGCTCTGGAACCGGGATCGATGCCGAGAACGCGGACGCCCATGGAGTCCCCGGATCAGCCTTCAGCCAGGATTTCGTCGTCGATGTCGAAGTTGGCCCACACGTTTTGCACGTCGTCGTGGTCGTCGAAGGCCTCCATCAAATGGATCATCCGTTGCGCGGCTTTGCCTTCCAGGCGGGTGGTGCTCGACGGTTCCATTTCCATCTGCGCTGCCTCGACCACCAGTCCCGAGGCCTCGAGCATCTCTTTGACGATGTGCAGCTCATCGGGAGAGGTGTAGATGCGGAAATAGTCGGGGTCGTCTGTGTCGAGATCTTCGGCTCCGGCTTCGAGTGCCCGTTCCATGATCTCGTCTTCGTCAACTTCGTCTGAGCGCAGGACCAGAATCATGCCCTTGCGGGTGAAGAGCCACGACACACAGCCGTTCTCCCCCAGATTTCCCCCGTACCTCGTGAAGAGGTGGCGGATCTCCGGAGTTGTCCGATTGCGATTGTCGGTGAGCAACTCCAGCATCACCGCGACCCCACCGGGGCCGTAGCCTTCGAAGCTGATCTCTTCGTAAGACACTCCGTCGAGCGCTCCGGTGCCGCGATCGATGGCGCGCTTGATGTTGTCGGCGGGCATGTTGGCCGCCTTGGCCGCGGCCACCGCGGCACGGAGCCGGGGATTGCTGTCCGGATCGCCGCCCGCTTCGCGAGCCGCGACAGTGATCTCACGGATGATCTTGGTAAAGAGCTTGCCGCGCTTGGCGTCGGCCCGCCCCTTCTTGTGTTTGATCGTGCTCCACTTACTGTGACCCGACATGACGCCTCCCTGTGCCTCCGAGGGAGAGCCAGCGGTGGCCTTACGGAGGAGACCGCATTATAGCCGCGATATTCATGAGGTGTCGGCCTCGGTTGACTTTGCACACCCGTCACCGATAATGAGGTCTGGACTCTTCGATCAACGGAGAGATAGAGGGCGATTCAATGAGTGCGACCATTTTAGTCATCGAATACGAACCGCGTTACGTGGAACATGTGCGTAAAGCGCTCGCCGGACCGGATTTTCATCTTGAAATCGCCGGCAACATGGATGACGCGGTCAATCGTTGCGCAAACTTCGAGCCAGCAGTCGTCATCATTACTTCCGTTCTTCCCAATCTGAAGATCGAAGATGCCATCACCCAACTTCGTGCCCGCGCAGGTTTGCGCTCGACGCCGATTCTGATCCTGATGTCCGGTTATCGTGGAGAAAACCCAAAAGATGACGCGGTTCGATACGGCGCCCAGGACATCCTCGAACGGCCATTCGGAGCGGATGCTCTTCGCGAGCGTGTCGAGGAGCTGATTCGGCTCGTCCCCAACCCGGCGGCGACCCAGGCCATCCCGCAAGAGATGCTCGAAACGCTTCGCCGCAGCGCCGGCCTTTCGGGCGGCGAGGCTCCCGTGACCTCCGATGATTTATTTGGGGACATTCTTTCGGACATGGAGGGGGGCGAGCAACAGCCGGTGCAGGCGCCGTCCGAGGTCGCGACACCACCGCCGGCCGCAACATCCGCCGAGGATTCTTCGGTCGATGCGGCACTTGCCGACATCCTCGAAACCGAAATGGCGCCAAAGCCGCGCCCGACCTCGTCGACCGACGAGGAGGTGGATAAGCTGCTTTCGGACACGCTGTCCGGGCTCGATATCGCCGCGCTCAGAAAAAAGCCGATCTTGGAGGAGCCCGCCGCGCAACCTGTCGCCTCTTCCACACCGCCACTGAAAACCGAGAAATCGGCGCCCCCACAGGCTCCCGCCAAACCGCCGGAATCAGGACCGCTGGGCCACGAGCCCGGTGCCGAGGAAAAAGCGGGGCCGGCGACGCCTCCTCCGGTCGAGCCACCCGCAAAGTCTCGCGCGAAAAAACCGCCGCCTGAAATCGTGCAGCCTGCAGGGCCCGAAAGCCCCGCGCCTTCAGGCTCTGAATTCGGCCAATACGTCATCGAGGAACATATCGCCACCGGTGGAATGGCTGACGTTTACAAGGCCCGTATGATGGGCATGGAAGGGTTCCAAAAGACAGTTGCCATCAAACGCATTCTCGGCAACCTCACTGACAGTGACGAGTTTGTCCGCATGTTCATCGACGAGGCCAAGCTCGCAGCCCAACTCAACCACAACAACATCATTCACATTTACGACCTGGGGAAGGTCGATCGCTCTCACTACATCGCAATGGAGTACATTGAGGGGCACGATCTTCGGTCGATTCTTGAGGAGTGTCGTCAGCGCGATGTGAAAATGCCGATCGAGCTCGCGCTCCACATCACGAATCTGCTCGCGTCGGCTCTCGATTACGCCCACAAGAAGCACGATTTCGACAACCGCGCCCTCGGCCTGGTTCACCGGGACGTATCGCCGCAAAACGTCCTCATCTCATTCGATGGCGATATCAAGCTCTGTGACTTCGGCATCGCAAAAGCCGCCTCGAAGGCGTCTCAGACCCGCGCCGGCGCGTTGAAAGGCAAGCTCCAGTACATGTCACCGGAGCAGGCGTGGGGCAAAGATATCGACCATAGGTCGGACATCTTTTCGCTCGGTCTGGTGCTCTTCGAGATGCTGACCAATGACAAGGTCTTCTCCGGCACGTCCGAGCTTTCGGTCCTCGAGCAGGTGCGAGACCCGATCATTACCGCGCCGTCGATGAAGAACGCCGATGTGGACGCCGAGGTCGATCGAATCATATTCCTCGCGCTCAGTGCCGAACGCGACGAACGGTATCAGTCGGCTGAAGATATGAAACGTGACCTCGAAAAGGTCATGCGCAAGAAAGGGTGGTCCGCCAATCGGTCGACGCTGGTGGCATTCCTTGAGAGCCTCGATTCAGGACGCAAAGTCGAGGCGGTCGCCGACGACGCGCCCGCGCCACCAGCACAGCCGGAACCACCATCTGAACCCCCCCCGCCGACCCCTCCTGTCGGGACGTCCCTCGATACCTCTCCAGGGTCACCGCCAGCGGAAATGCCTGAATTGTCGCTTGCGGCGGATGATGACCTCGAGGAGGTCCTCTCAACGCCGACGTCAAAAAGTACGAGGCCCGGAATTGATGATTCTGGTTTCAGGATCAAAAGCGCTGCCGCCGGTGGTAACAAGAAGAGGCTGTGGATGGCGCTCAGTGCATTGGCGGTGGTTTTAGCTGCAGCTGGGGGTTGGTTCTTCTTCGGTCGTAAAGGACCGGAATCGACTCCGAGTGCGAGGGCTGTTCCGATAACAATACCGGCCACCGAAACCCCAACGCCGGAACCGACCGTGGGTTTGATGTCCGACCAGGAATTGATCGAGCGAGCTCGTGAAGTTGCGGCTGTGGAGATCACCAAGCAGGAGGAAGAGCTCCGCAAACGCCTCGAGGAAGAGTTCCCGACGCCGACGCCGGTTCCACCAACACCGACGCCGACCGACACCCCGACGCCCCTTCCGACCGACACCCCGACGCCAACACCGACGCCGACCTCACCGCCACCGACGGCCACACCTATCCCGCCGACACCAACCCCGTCGGTCCGAGAGGGAGACATCGTTGTCCCGGGCCCGGGCGTCGAGCCTCCGGTGATGATCTACCAGGAACCGCCGAAATACCCACCGGCAGCGGAGAGGATGGGTGCTTCCGGGGTGGTGGCGGCCGAAGCGCTTGTTGGAATCAATGGCGCGGTGGAGGAGGTTCGAATAACCAAGGTCGAAGGCCGAAATTTCGGCTTCGAGAAGGCGACTGAAGAAGCGATCTACAAGTGGCGCTACAAACCTGCGACCAAGGGTGGGGTCAAAGTCCGGGTGTGGGTTACCATCCGGGTGCCCTTCCGACTCCAATAGACCATGGGGGGAAACATGTCCGGCTTGACAGATGCCCAGAAGAAATTCTACGAAGATGCACTCGAACAGACGAGAACGGAAATTCAGGACCTCGAGGGACAGATCCAGGTTGAACTCGGAAAGGTCAAGGAGAAGATTGCCGAGCTGCAGAACGCGCAGAAGGCCGCAAGGCAAATGTACGACGCAGCCTGCCAGCGACTCGGGATCCCCAACGACCTCGAAGGTGACGAGTCGGGAAGTTAAGGGCTTTATCATCGCGGAGCCAATCTCAGCGATGCCGGTGTTGACGTATTGAGGGCCGACCACCCGACACCGTGACAACCGACCGGGACGAAAGTGGTCGCGAAGAGACGGAGCTATCGATGGCCAACAACAAGAGCAGGTCTCAGGGTCTGTGGATCAAGTGTTCCGATTGCAGAGAGATTCTCTATCACCGCGAGGTGACCGGCAACCACCACGTCTGCCCGCGCTGCGGTTACCATTTCAGGATCTCGGCCGATCAGCGCCTCAAAATGTTCTTCGACAACGGAAAGTACAAGCGTCTTTTTGGCAAGATCCGTTCGTCCGATCCGCTCGGCTTTGTCGACTCCAAGCCCTACTCGGACCGGCTCAAGGTTTACAACAAGAAGTTCAACGGCTCGGACGCCGTGGTAGTCGCTCAGGGCGAGATCAATAAGATTCCGACGGTCATTGCGGCCATGGAGTATGGATTCATGGGCGGGTCGATGGGTTCCGCGGTCGGTGAGAAGCTGACGCGCGCCGTCGAACGCTGCCTCGATCGCCGGCTGCCGTTGATCATCGTCTCATGCTCGGGCGGCGCGCGCATGCAGGAGGGGATCCTGTCGTTAATGCAGCTGGGGAAGGTATCGGCGGCGCTCGCGAGAATGCGAGACAAGCATCTCCCATTTATCTCGGTGCTCACCGATCCGACCACGGGCGGCGTGACTGCGAGTTACGCGATGCTCGGCGACCTCAATATCGCTGAGCCGGGGGCTCTGATCGGGTTTGCTGGTCCGCGGGTGATCGAACAGACCATCCGCCAGACGCTGCCCGAGGGTTTCCAGCGCTCCGAGTTCCTCCTCGAGCACGGCATGTTGGATATGGTTGTTCCGCGACCCGAGCTCAAGGACACCGTCGCCCGATGCCTTTCGATGCTGCGGTGATTCTCAAGAACCGTCCGCAGGGTCGGATCCGCCCGCGGCTGGACGAGCTACAGCGGGTACTCGCGGAATTCGGTGAGCCGCAGTCCGACTTTCCCTCGATCCTGGTTGTCGGCACCAATGGTAAAGGCTCGACAGCAGCGATGCTCGACGCCGTGCTCCGCAGCCACGGTCTCAGGACAGGTCTCTTCACGTCACCCCACCTCCTGCGGGTCGAGGAGCGGGTGCGACTGGATGGCGCTCCGGTTGACGAGACCGTGCTCGGATCGGCGATTGGCCGTTTTGATGAGTTTCCGGACCTCACCTACTTTGAAACTTTGACAGCCGCCGCCTTTTCCATCTTTTCTGAAGCGCAGGTTGATGTGGCGGTTCTCGAGGCCGGGATGGGCGGGTCATGGGACGCCACCCGGCTGGCTGAAAGCTCCATTGCCGGTCTCACCAATATCGGGAGCGATCATGCCGGATGGCTCGGCGCCGAACCAGCTGAAATCGCCCGAGACAAGGGGCGCGCATTGGCGGCTGCCGAAAGTGCGGTGATCGGGGCCGGGGTGGATGATGATCTGGTGGCCGGGCTCGGAGCGCCGGCAGCACGGCATGCACGATCGCTGGTCAGGTGCACGGATGTGGGCGGGGGACGGATCGCGATGAGGTGGGACGGTTGCGAGACGATTGTCCGCATGCCCCTTTCGGGAGCCTTTCAGATGGACAACCTGGAGCTTGCCCTGGCGCTGGCTCTGGTAGCCGCGAACGCCGGCTTGATACGTTCGCTCGAACCATCCCGAGTTCAGGTAGCACTCGATGGGCTGGGCTGGCCCGGCCGCCTCAGCGTTCACCGGATCAAGGGACGCGAGGTACTGACGGACTGTGCACACAATCTCGAAGCTACGAAAGCTCTGGCGGAATATCTCGACGGGCAGAATTGCCGTTACAATCTTCTCTTTTCATGTCTCGACGACAAGCCGGTGGAGGCGATGGCGGAGGTTCTCAAAGATCGCGTCGGTGACGTGGTGGTCTGCCGACTGGATGACGATCGGGCAATGCGGGTCGAACGCCTCGCCGCGGCCTTTGCCGGTGCCGAGGTCGCAGAAGATCCCGAATCGGGTCTCGATCGCGTGAGCGATCCGGTGTTGGCGGCCGGAAGCATCCGCCTTGTGGGCGCTCTCCTGGCGCTGGAGGAGACGGCGCGATGACCGAATCCATCGTGCGCCGCCGGACCCAACTCGAAGCCGACGAGGTGAGCCGACTCTCCCTGTCTGCAATCCGTTCGTCCGAGGCGACCCGACGGCGGAAAGTAGAGGAGGACCCGTCGGATATCCGGTTGGAGTTCCAACGTGATCGCGATCGGATCCTCCATGCGCGCGCCTTCCGTCGCCTCAAGCACAAGACCCAGGTCTTCGTTCCACATGTTGGAGATCACCCGCGCACCCGGCTCACCCACACTCTCGAAGTCGGTCAGCTGGCACGTACCATTGCCCGCGCGCTCGGCCTCAACGAGGACCTCGCGGAAGCCGCTGCACTCGGTCATGACCTCGGCCATACCGCCTTTGGTCACACCGGCGAGTCTGTTCTCGACGAGATCCTTCGCGGCGTCAACGATGAGGTTACGCTTCCCGAGGCCGTCTCTTCGGCGGTCGGCAGGTTCAAACACAACTACCAGTCGCTCCGGGTGGTGGACCTTTTCGAACGTCGTTACGAGCTCCCGGGCCTCAACCTCTCGGACCAGGTCCGGGAGGCCATTCTCAAACATACGACCTGGAAGGTGGACTACCCGTTTCCGGTACCCGACCGCAAAGGCCTTTTTCTCGACAGACCGTGCCACCTCGAGGGCCAGGCGGTGGCGGTGGCCGACGAGATTGCGCAGCAGACCCACGATCTCGAGGACGGCCTGCGAGCGCGATCGGTGGGCCTGGAAACGGTCGAGAAACTGGCGGTCTCGCGACGGGTGATCGCGGAAATCGGATCGGAGAAATACTTCAGAGATCAGCCCTGGATTCGTCAGAACAGCCTCATCCGCGGTCTCATCCGACTTTTCGTCTTGGACGTGGTCGAGTCCTCAGCGGATCGGATCGGTCGTTTTCTCGAACGGCACGAGATCTCCGACCACGAGGGTTTTTTAAAACGTTCGCGGGAGGTGTCGCAGACAGCGGTCTGGATGTCGGCCGAGATCGAGGAGCTCTTTTCCGAGCTCAAGAGCTTCATCTACTCGAGGATCATCAACCAGGGGCCGGTCAGTCGTCAGGACTGGCGAGCGCGGAAGGTGGTCACCGCCCTCTTCGGGGCCTACTGGTCGGAGCCGGCGATCCTGCCTGACTACCTGCTCATGCGAGCCACCGAGGAGCTCGACCTCCCCTACCTCCGAGATCTTCCGCTGAAACGCGTTGCGGCAACCGTCGCCGAGCGGTACCATTCGACTCCCGGCTTCGCGCGGCTCATCGTCGATCATCTGGCTGGGATGAGCGATCGCTTCGCCCTCGAGGAGTACCGCACCTTGCAGCTGCCGTCACCGGACCAGGATATTTAGGAGGACTCCATGATTGTCATCGCCTCCGACCACGCGGGGGTCGACCTGAAGGCGCGGATCGTCGAGCTCATCGGCGAAATCGGACATGACGTTCGTGACCTCGGTCCTGCGGACACGACCTCGGTCGATTATCCGGATTTTGCCCATGCAGTTGCCCGGGCGGTGGAGACCGGGGAGGCTGAACGCGGAATTCTCGTCTGCGGCACCGGCATCGGCATGAGCTTGGCGGCCAACCGCCACCCGCTCGTGCGGGCCGCCCTGTGCCATGACGCCTTCACCGCCGAGATGGCGCGACGCCACAACGATGCCAATGTGTTGTGCATCGGATCGCGGTCCACCGGACCGGGGGTGGCCGAACAGATGGTACGGATCTTCCTCGAGACGTCCTTCGAGGGCGGCCGCCATCGGCGACGGGTCGAGAAGATCGAGCGGGAGGTATGATGACTGACACTCTCAAAGAGCAGTTCTTTTCAGTTCACAACCAATTGGTCGAAGCGGCTGACCCCGAGGTGGCTCAGGCGCTCGAGAGCGAACGGCGTCGGCAGAACGAAGGTCTCGAGTTGATCGCCTCTGAGAACTTCGTGTCGCTGGCGGTGATGGCCGCGATGGGCTCGGTGATGACCAACAAATATGCCGAGGGCTACCCGGGTCGTCGTTACTACGGCGGATGCCAGTATGTCGACGTCGGCGAGGAGCTGGCGCGCGAACGGGCCAAAGAGCTCTTCGGTGCCGACCACGCCAATGTCCAACCGCATTCGGGCGCCCAGGCGAATATGGGTGTGTACCTGGCGGTGATGCAGCCCGGTGACACCATGCTCGGCATGGACCTCACTCACGGCGGCCACCTCACCCACGGCCATCCCCTCAACTACTCGGGCAAGGAGTTCGAGGTCGTCGCCTACGGCGTCGACAAGGAAACCGAGACAATCGACTACGCGCGCCTGCGCGAGCTCGCGCTCGAGCACAAGCCCAAGCTCATCGTCTGCGGCGCCTCTGCCTATCCCCGGATCATCGATTTCGAGCGCCTGCGCGCGATCGCCGACGAGGCCGACGCGCTGCTGATGGCCGATATCGCCCACATTGCCGGCCTGGTCGTCGCCGGTCTCCACCCGTCACCGGTGTCACACTGTCAGTTCGTCACCTCGACCACCCACAAGACCCTGCGCGGGCCGCGTGGCGGCATCATCCTGTGCGGCGCCGATTGGGCCGAGGCGATCGACAAAGCCGTCTTCCCCGGTGTCCAGGGTGGCCCCCTGATGCATGTCATCGCCGCCAAGGCGGTGGCCTTCGCCGAGGCCATGCAGCCCGATTGGAACGCCTACCAGGAACGGGTGATCGAGAATTCGGCGGCGTTGTGCGAAGCGGTCAAGATGCGCGGCTGGCGGATCGTCTCGGGCGGCACCGACAACCACCTCTTCTTGGTCGACCTCGGTGCCGACTTCATATCCGGCAAGAAGGCCGAGCGCTGGTTGGGTCTCGCAGACATCACGATCAACAAGAACACCGTGCCGTTCGATACCCGAAAGCCCTACATCGCTTCAGGGCTCCGCATCGGCACCCCGGCCGTCACCACCCGTGGCATGGGCGCCGATGAAATGGAGAAGATTGCGGAGCTCATCGACAGGGTTTTGCGGGCCGATGAGGACAAAGAAGACAAGGCCAAGATGGCTGCTTTCACAGCCGAGATGGAAGCGGTCAAAGCCGAAGTGCATGCGCTGACTGCGAAGTTTCCGTTGTACTGAGACCCGCCACGCTCCAGTGAGTCGCGCGTTGCCGCATCGACGGCACAGGTGCCACTCTTCGCGTTGTTTGCCCCGGCGCTTTGCCCCGCCGCATCTCGGTTGAGCCAAACAATGCGAAGGGTGGCACCCGACTCGCTCCAACGAGACGCACTACAGAAGAGTGGCACCCACCTCGATCCATTGAGGCGCGCCCTGCCGCGTCGACGACTTACAAATCCTGCCGCTTGAAGACCCACACCGCGATGACGAGCGGGACGACGATCCAGGCGGCGATGATGACGAGGCCAATGGCGGTTGCCGCCGTCGCCGAGCCGGTGAGTTTGATGAGGGTGGCGCCAGCGGGGCCAAACAGGTGCGGACCGCCGATTTGCAGCAGGCAGAGCACGCGAACAACATCGACGGGATTCCCACCGAGGCCGACGAGGAGGACGTTCTTGGCGATCCCCGGCGGTAGATAGAGCGTTGTCGCCAGCATCAACAGACCGTAGACGAGCTCGAAGAAAATCCAAACCGCGATGGCGATGCCGAGGGCCACCGGTCTGCGGCCGGCAAGAAGCGCGATGAGCAAGGAGAGCCCGGTGAAGACCGCCGCGAGCAGACACGAGAAAAGGACCACCAGGAGGTAGATCCCGGCCCCCTGAAAACCGATCGAGGCGGCGATCACGGCCCCGGGCAGCCCGAAGCCGAGGGCCGCGGCGGTCAGAACCGAAATCAAGAGGCCAAGGTATTTGCCGAGGAGGAGGGTGCTTCTCGAGACAGGTTGGGTGGCGAGGATCTCGAGATACTCCCGATTGGTGAGGTAGCTGAACACGCCGAGGAGAAGGGCGAAGAGCGGCAACAAGAAACCACCGAGGTTGATCAGGCTCGCCGAGGTGCGCACAAAATCCTGGAAGCCGCTGTAGCCGGAGGTGATCATTCCGAAGTATGCGATCGCCAGACCGAGCGCAGCAAAGAGGACGGAAAACGAAACAACCCAACGGTTCCGCCGGTGGAGCACGAACTCTTGTCGTGCGATTTCGAGAATCGCCGAACTCACTGCGCCGCCTCGTCTGCGGTGTGTGCTCCGCTCACCTTGAGCATGCCGAGAGGTGTGCCGTCCGCCGCTCTTTCGATCGGGAAACCGGCGCCTGGCCGTGTCGCCATAAACCGGAGCTCCGTCGATCCACCGGCGGCGGCTACCGGGAGCGGTTCAACCTCCGGATAGCCCTTGATGAGCCAGGCGAGGTCTTGCTCCAGCTCTTCGCCGGAGGCGCGCCAGAGTACGATGTCTCCCTTGCTCGCCTGCACCACGTCCGGATCCATGCCACCCGGGCCGAAAACCGTTTCGATCACGCTGTCCGGCTCGCCGCGATGGACGCGGTAGCCGGTCCAGTCGGTGACGACCTCGTCCTCGTGTTGACGCATCTCTTCGGCGGCCGCCATCGAGTCGAAACAGATGACGCGCGCGTTCATGACCGTTGGAACGTGGTCGGTGAGGAGGAAGGCGGTCTCGACTGCGGGCGAGAACCCTCCGCCACGGTAATCGGCGAAATACGTGGTCTGGGGGGGTGGTTGACCGGATTTGCGGAGAGCATCGTGCTCGACCAGGAGACAGCCGGGTGAGCAGAACGGCACGAATTCACCCTCGGCAACCCAACCGGCGGCCTCGTTGACCCGATCGATCACCATGCCGCAGCTCGCGCAGCCATCAATACCGGCCACGATTTCGGGGGTGGGTTCTCCGCCGCAGCTAACGACAATCGCGATCAACGCCGCGATCGAAGCCAGTCGGCACATCTGAGGTCTTTTCATGACGAGTCTCCGCCACCGTTGAAATGGGTGTGGACAAGCGATTCCCACCCCGGTGCTTCGGTGTGGAACTCCGCGATCGTTCCGCCGGCCTGTTCGATCGCGCGGATGACGTCGAGGCGGTTTTCCGGCTGGGCGCGAAAGGAGACATGGCTTGCATTGCACTCGCGGACCTCGGCGCCGGCGCTTTCCGCTGCCTCGATGATCCCGGCGTCAATTCGATCGAGGACGACTCGCACGGTGGTCTGGCGGGTGACCTCCGCCTGAAACGCTGAGACAGGTTCGAGGGTCACGAGTTCGCCTTCAACCAGAACGCCCACCCGATCGGCCAGTTGCACGGCGGAGTGAATGCTGTGTGAGGAGAACACGATGGTGCATCCTCGCTTTTTGAGGCTGGCAAGAGCACGGTGGAGGCTCTCGATTCCCTGGGGATCGAGGTTGAGGGTGGGCTCGTCTAAGACCAGAAGCGGCACATCTTCGAGGAGAGCTGCGGCGAGGCCGAGCCGTTGCAACATGCCCCCGGAGTACTCTCCAACCTGTCGGTCGGCGTCATCAGAGAGCGCGAAGAGATCCAGAACCTCGTCGACTCGTTCGCCGGACACCCGCCTCAATTCAGCGAAAAACACCAGAACCTCGCGTGCGGTGAGGACATCGGGCATGGTGACTCGTTGCGGGACATAGGCGAGCCACTTGCGGACCGTGTCCGGGTCTTTTGTGATGTCGGTCTCACGAACGACGATCCTGCCGGAGGTTGGCGCGTGAAGACCGACGAGGCCACGGAGGACGGTTGTCTTACCGCCGCCGTTGGGACCCAGAAAGGCAAAGGACTGGCCGCATGCGATATCGAGGTCGAGCCGCTTGATGGCCTCCAGAGAGCCGAAGCTTTTGCCGAAGCCTTCAAAACGGACCATGGATTGCGTTTGAGAATTCATCGGCTGGGTCCGTTTTCCTGCCTCGAGGCGCTCCGTCGAGGCCGACCGAAGAGCCACAAGAATGCAACGGGAAAGGCGCTGCCCGCCAGGAACAGCGACGCTGCCACAAAGCTGCCGTCGGATCCGCCTCTGCTGACCGCGTCCCAGGGAACATCGTCGTTGGCGACCGGTAGCAGTGAAGGCGAGGGGTCTTCGGCGTCACCGAGGCGGAGAATGGGCAGTGCGTGCTCCGCGGCCTCGAGGACTTCAGCGGCCGGACTCAGGAGATAGAACCGAGCCTCCGGGACCTTTGTCTCGAGTATTTGAAACACGTTTTGAATTGGGAACGGGAGGTCACCCGCGCCGTTGCCGTCGAGGTCATAGCCGCGGTAGCCGCTCCAGTGGTTGCCGCCGTCATCATCCGCCCAGCGTGTTTCCGCATCGCTGACGTCGAGCAAGAGCTCGCTGAGATTGTTGATGAAATTGTTGCGGACGAGGAGATTGCCGTCGCAGCCACCGTTGAGTTGGATCGCGAGATCGTTGTTGATGACGTCATTGTGCTCGACCACATTCGTGTCGGCGTTGTTCATGAAGATCCCGCGGCTGTTGTCGATAATCAGATTCGAGGTCGCCCTCACCCGGCCCATCGATTGCAGCAGGATGCCGTAGGCGCGAAAGCCGCGGCAGCGCGCGAAGGTGTTGCGGGCGAAGACGATGTCCTCGGAGTACATCAGGGCCGCGCCCGCGACGTTGTTCTCGAAAAGGTTGTCATAAAAAGAGTTGTCGTTCGAGTACATATAGTGGAGACCGTATCGAACGTGGTGGATGTGATTGCGTTCGACATCGGTGAAGTTGGCGAACGAGAAATAAATCCCATCCCGGGCATTGAGGATTTCGTTGTCGATGATGAGATTCTGAGAGGAGTTCCAGAGGTGAATTCCGTTGCCCCGGTCGGCCTCGATGAGATCGAGACGACCTTCGATGCGATTGCCGACTAACTCGGCTCCATTGCCTGCTTTAACGTATATCCCGTGCAGGGACTCGGTGATCGTGCAATTGCGGATCGTGACGTCGTCTGCTTCGACGAGGACACACGCCATGTCCTTGGTCAGATGCGGACCTGCCTCGGCAATGTGGAGCCCATCGAGCACGGTGCCCGGCGCGATGACATGAACCACGTTGCCTTCGTAGCCGCCACGGATTTCTGATCCCGGCGCTCCGGTCAGAACGATCGGCACATCGATCACGATATTTTCGTGATAGACGCCGCCGGCCAGATAGACGGTGTCTCCGGGTTCGGCCTGTTCGAGTACAACGGCAACGGATCCTCCGCGTGGCACCTCATGGACAGCCGCTGCGGAAGTCACCGACGACATGACGGCCAGCAACCAGAATATGGATCTCACAACCCGCGCCTCTCTCTTGTCCGCTGTTGACTCAGGAGTCAGATATAGCACAGACCCGAACCGCGCCATCGCAGCAGGCCGGCTCATCTCAGACCGTCATAACAGTTGGGTTTCAGCCTTTGAGCTTTGTCAGCTCGCTGTCGACCATGCTCTTCGTGCGGACGCCTGCGACGCCGGTCTTGACCAGCGTCTGCCACACCTGTTCGAGATCCAGGAAGAGCTGCTTGTCGTAATCCCCGGCTGCCATCCGTTCCTTGCAGGAGTCGTAGAGGGTTGTCGCCGCCGTCAACTGGACCTGCGTGTCCTCCCACTCCTCGTGCAGTGTGGGGCTGAAGCTGTCGCCGTACTGCTTGAATCCTTCGACGATGTAGGCCGCGACCGGGTTGATGATGTTGATCACCCCGAGGACCTCGATGTTCTTGTTATGGGCCTTGGCTTCCCAGTCGTCGTCCGCGGTCACCTCGCGGGGTTCGGGCACCTCGAGAGCCGGTGGCGCTTCGACCTCCAGCAGGACGGTTTCGGCCGCCGGTTCGGCTTCGTACGCGCCCTCATCTCCTGAGCCGCCGCAACCAAGCGCAATTGTCGAAACGATAACTATGATCCCGAGCTTTTTCATAAGTCCTCCACTTCCTCTCAGACGGGTTGCTCTGCTGGTCCCGCCTCGCGCCAGGTCAGCCAACATCCGGCGAGCAGCAGCAGACCGAACACGAGGAACAGATAGGTCCCCGTGGCCGGGTACGACCACACGTCGAACTGACCGACGAGTTTGTAGCCGAACATCGGCGGCATGAATGGCTCGACCTGGACCGAGGCCTTCGGATCGAGATTCGCGCCGTAATAGTTGAGCTTGTACCAGAAGCTCCAGAGCGAAAACCCACCGAAATAGGCGGATACCATGATGACGTCCACCAGTGATCGCAGGGTTCCGATAGCGGCGGCCCTCAGGGTCAGGATGCCAAGCAAGCCGATCACCAGAGGAATCCATTTGAGCTCGGTGAAATCGGCCGGTTTGAGTTCCGCCATCCCGATGTAGTGATTGAGTACGTTGATTTCGGTGAGATCGTTGCCGTCGTCACCCCCCACCAGGTTGTGGGAGTAGACGTAGAGATCCAAACCTTCCGGATACTGCTGTGCGACAAACGTCATTTGCCACAGCGGCACGAAGAAAGTTGGTATCAAAATCAGAGCGGCAGCCAGTACCGCCATTCTGCTCCTATTTGTCAAAGGTCGATCGAGACTGGCCATGAGCCGTTGGTAGAAGCCCGACATGTGTTACCTCGAAAACCGGGCCCCGGCGACCGCGTACGGCGCGCCGGGGCCCTCTCAGCATTATTTCACGAGGAAGTAGCCCTGCATTTCCTGGTGCAGTGCGCTGCAGAAGTTTGTGCAGTAATAGGCGTAGACCCCGGACTGATTGGCGGTGAACGTCACCGTTTTGGTCTCCCCGGGGTCGATCACCAGGTTGATGTCGTAGTTGTTGATTGCGAACCCGTGCAGCTCGTCCCGAGTCTGCTCGATGTTGGTGACGTGGACGATGACCTTGTCACCGCGGTTGACCCGAATCACATCGGGCGCGAAGAATGACCGCACAGCCATCATCCACACCTCGACTGTGTTGCCACGACGTTCGACCCTTGCCTCTTCGGCGGTCCAGATCGCGTCCGGGTTCTTGTGCCAGTAGGGATCGTCCTTTTTGTAGACCTCGACCGGATCCAACTTGTCGGCCTTGATGATCACCGCGTAATGGGGTTCGGGCTCGGTGAACGCGTCATACAGAAGCTTCATCTTGTCGCCCGAAATATCGATCAGCTGTGCCGACTCTGGAATCGAGGGTCCGACGGACAGGTGGCGGCCTTTGGAGAGCTTGTTGAGGGCCACAAGGTAGTTGCCGTCGGGGTTCATCGAATCGCCCTCCGCGGAGACGAGGTGACCGATGTTGTAGGCCACGGGCATCTTGTCGACAACGTATTGGTTCATGTCGGCGCCTGCCTCGTACGGCGGGAGCTTCCATTTGGCGACGGCGCTCTCGACAAAGAGCGAGGTATAGGCGTAGCCCTTGCCGTCGAACTGGGTGTGGAGCGGACCGAGTCCGACCGGGATCTCGGCCTCACGCACCGAGCTGTAGGTCAGCACCGGGATGCCGTCGATGGTTTCCTCGAAGTCCTTGTTGGCGATTGCGGTCTTGATCTTCTCGATGTCGTACACGGTCGTGGTCGGCGAGAGCTTGCCCGAACCAATGATCCAACGACCGCTGGGGTCGACGTCGACTCCGTGTGGCGATTTGGCGAGTGGCATGAAGTAGGCCACGCCCGGAGCCGCAGCGGGATCGATGACCGGTGCTCCCGTGACAGTTTTGAATTTGCCGGCGGCAATGGCCTTGTCGGCCTCGCGCCAGTCCACCACCAGAATGTAATCCTTGTCCTTCTGGGATGCCGTCACCTCGAGTTTTCCGCCCTCGATGAACTCCCGTTCGGAGTTGTAGCAGGTCCAGAAGAGGAATCCCTCCGAGGGGCCCTTGCCGGCGTCGCCGAGGTCGTAGTTGAATGGTGGAACCAGGACCTCCCAACCCAAGCTCAGGTCTCCGTCGTCGGGATCGATCTTGATGCCCGCGACGATCCCCTTGTATTTGGTGGCGTACTCGGTGACATCGGCATACGTGCCCTCGGGAAACGGCACCGACATCCGGGTTGCCATGGTCACGTACTCCGAGTTTGGAGTGACGAAAGAACTGCCGTGGTTGGCCGAGATGTTCGGGATGGTCAGGATCTGTTTGGTTTTGAAGTCCTTGAGGTCAATCCGCGCCATCCGGCCGTTGGCGTTGTCGTTGATAAAGAGCCATCGCCCGTCGTACTCGCCGCCAGTCTCCGAGAAACCTGGATGGTGCGAGTCCCCCCACGAGTATTCACCGAGCATTTCCTTGGTCTCGTCGTCAAAACCGAAGCCGGTGCCGGGGTACGGTGTGAAGACCGGAATCGTTGCGATGTGGCGCATCGAAGGGATGCCGGCGACAAAGATCTGGCCGCTGTGACCACCAGAGTAGAAAAGGTAGTACTCGTCGAGATCTCCGGGTGCGACATAGGTCGCCAAGGCCGCGCTCGCCAGGTCGGACGTCCCTCCGCCGCCGGCACGTGCGCCGCGGCGTTGCGGCGGTTTCTTGCCGCACGCCGCGAGCCCGACAAAGAGCCCGACGACCAGCAGCGCGACCGTCAGTCGAAAGATAGTCTTCTTGTTCATCTGTTGCCTCCTCCTTGTTGTGCGGTTCTATGACCCGCTCGCCGCGGCGGCCTCGGCCTCCGCGGCTCGATTTTTGACGATGTCGTAGGCCTTCATGATTTTTTCGATGGCCTGCCACTTCTCCTCGTCAGTCAGCACGATCTGGCTTTCGAGGATGATCTTCATGGTGCCGGTCGGGTCGAAGAGAAACTCCTCGACCGTTTTGTTGAATCGGGCGCGGACATCGTCCGGCGCCAGCGACAGATCGGGCCCCTTGTCAGTCGGTGATTGGATGTCATACGCCTTGATGCTGTGGCACACAAAGCAGTTGTGTTCGACGAAGAAGGCGCCATCACCCTCACGCATACGCCGGTCCCTCTCGACCTCCTCGGGTGTCATCTCATCCTTGAGCTCGACTCCCGGCAGGTAGGCGCGTGGCAGGTCCTCATCGTCGCGCCAGCTCATGACCAGCATGGCGAGGCCCTGCGCTTCGTGCGACTGGAAGTTCATCTCGGGCATGATCGACCCGGGGACGATGGTCGGTGGCGATTGGAAGTGTTTGATGTGCCAGTTGAAGACTGTCATCTGCTCGGACACCAGATTCGAAAAGTCGAAGCCCTCGGCGTGCTTGTCGCCCTCTCGTGTCAGATCCGGCCCGAGCTTGCCACCGTCGCCATTGATGACGTGGCAGATCTTGCAGCCCTTGGTTCGCACGAATTCCTTGGCCTGATTGATATAGGGCGTACCGTCCGTCGACCGCTCATAGCGGTGACAGAAGTTGCACTGGACCTCGTACAGGGGCGGCGGGTTCCGAGGGTCGTACTCGGATCCTGCGATGTCTGAAAGGAGAGGCTCCTCCCAGTGCTTGACGAAACCATGGGCATCGTACTCAGCGAGCGCAAATCCCTGACCGCCGTGACACACCGTGCAACCGAAGTCCTCGATCGGGTGATTGTCGAAGATCTCGGGTATGGGGTGGGTGGTCCACGGCTGCTCGACATCCTCGAGACCGCGCCAGGTGACGCCGAGATGACAGGTGGTGCAACGGTCGACACGGTCGAGCTTCTCCACCCAGATTTGTTGGACCCCGGATGGCAGGGTCGCAGGGTCGACGTCAGCAAAGGTTTCGGCAACGATCGCGCCAAACTCGGACTGGTAGTACTTCCACTCCGGTGCGGTGTCGTAAACAATCGCTGCGATGCCGACTGCGAGGATCGCTACAGCTGCAAAGAGTACCAACAGGATTTCGCGCTGAGAAATCTTTTTCATCATCGGTACCTCACAGCGCCGTCGGGTGGACCGGCCACGCCTGCCAGGGCCAGAAGAAATCCCAGTTCGGCCCACGCAGAGCCGTCCCGGTGTAGGTCAGGATGACGAACGCAATGATGAATGCGCAGAAGGTGGCGATCGCCGCATAGCGCGTCGAATCGGTCTTCTTCAGAACCACGAAGTACATGCCCGCAAAGAGGAGGAGGAGGAAGGTCGCGGGGTTCACGAGATCGAAGAAGACTTGGCTCTCGATAGTGGGGAAAATACTGCGCATCGGGGCGAGGAGCGCCAACGCCAGACAACCGCAGGTTGTCACCAGCCCGAAGAGGAATCCGAAGACGCCCCACTTTCTCCCGGGGCCATCGGTAAACCAGTATCCGATCCCCTTTTGCTCGCGATCAAGGAAGGGAATCAGCATGAGGCCGAGGATGACAATGGTCGGAACGATGACGCCGCCCATGAGAGCGGAGTAGCCGACCATTTCCTGGAGCCCGAGAAAGTACCACGGCGCCTTTGCCGGGTTGGGTGTGACCTCCGGGTTTGCCGCCGCCTCGAGAGGCGCCTGAATAACGAGCGAGAGCCCGATCGAGACGGCCACCGTCAGAAGGGTGATGAGCAGGATGCGGACGGTGAGGAATGGTGTCGACGGCACCGAGTTGTCCTCGTTGAGAGTGGTCGGGTCGTTGACCTGAACGGTGGTCCCGCTGGCGATGCCGAGAACGCTGTAGGTCTTGCTCTTCTTGGGTGCCTGGGGTTCCCGGGCAAGCGCCTCCTTGCGGTCCTCCTCGACAATCGCGAGGCCGCCATCCTTGCGGATGCGCCACATGTGCCAGGCCGCTACCGCAAAGAGGACCAATGGCAGGAGGGCACAGTGGAGGACGTAAAACCGGATCAGGGTCGGTTGGCCGATGATCGTGCCGCCGAGCAGGAACTGTCGAATGGTTTCGCCCACATAGGGAACGGCAGCGGCGATGTTGGTGCCCACCGTGATCGCCCAGAAGGCGAGCTGGTCCCACGGCAGGAGATAACCGGTGAAGCTGAGGAGGAGCGTCAGCACCAGCAGGGAAACTCCGAGGACCCAGTTGAAGGGGCGCGCGGATTTGACGATCTCGCCGGCTTTGTAGGAGCCGGTGAGAAAGACCCGGAACATGTGGAGGAAGACCAGGGCCACCATGAGGTGGGCTGAAATCCGATGCAACCGTCTGAGAAGCCATCCAAAACTCACCGCATGATCGAGGTCTTTCAGGCTCCAGTAAGCGCGCTCTACTGAAGGCACATACAAAAACATCAGGATCACCCCGGTGACAGTCAGGACCAGAAAGACGACAAAGGTGATGGTGCCGAGATACAACGAAGCGGGGAAAGCGAGGCTGCGGAGAGAGATCCTATTCGGGAACCAGTGGAGCAGGAAGTTGGCGACGATTCCGCTGCCGGCCTCGCGGTTGGATTCCGGCCGCCACGGCCAGATCAGTTTTTCCCAGATACCGGCAATTTTCGAGAGGCTCATCTATACCACCAGTCTGAAGTCGCGCGAGACCTCGGTCGCCACATCCACGACCAGCTCTCCGGTGGCGCGGGAAAGCTCGAGGTGGAAGCACTTGAGCGGCCGCGGTGCGGGACCCGCGTAGTTGGTCCCCTCACCCCTGAACTTCGAGCCGTGGCACGGGCAGTGGAACTCGCCCAGGGCGCGGTAGGTGAACTGGCGGACCGTTTCCTCCTGGGGCAGCGTGAACGGGGAAAACTTGACCGTGCAGCCGAGGTGGGTGCAGATCCCTGAAACGGCGTGATAGTTCGAGCTGTCGCGAAAGAGGAAGATCCGATGTTCTTCCAAAAAGGTGACACCCTCCTGGAAGTTCTCGGGTGCGCCGATGCGGAATTTCTTCGGTGGTTCGTAGAGGACATTTGGTACCAGCGACCGCAGGAGCGGCCAGCCTGCTACCAGGGCCCCAACGGCTGCGACCGCCGCCGTCAGGCGTCCCAGAAAACCCCGGCGCGTCGGATCCGCACCGGCGTCGGAGGAGACCCGAACTTCATTGTTGACTGTGTTTGATGCCACTGTTCTCACTCCGTTGACTCGATGAAGTTGAATCGTTCCATGGTCATCGCCTCCGTTGGACAGCGCGCCGCACAGAGACCGCAGCGGATGCAGACGGTGTCGTCTTTCAACAGGACTGTCATAGGCCGATCGCGGTCGTGTCCGTAGGTTTCGAGGGCGGACTCGAGCTGCTCAGCGGGCATCTCGACCTGCTCGAGTGGAACAAAGGTCAGGCACTTTTCCGGGCAGATGTCCGCACAGCGGTTGCACAGGACGCAGCGGTGTGGGTCGTAGATGGTGTCCACGTGGCAGGACAGGCACCGCTCCGCCTGATTCCTGGCCTGTTCGGGCGACATGACCTCCTCGACCTCGGTAATACCGGTCCGGCGGCCGGCGGAAACGGTCGGCGCAGACCGTCGCACCTTCTTTTCATAAACTTCTGGCATCGCATACTCGTCGGCCGGGATCTTTTCGATTTCGACGTGCAGTTTGATTCCCGAGGGCGATCCGGTGAGGTGTTCATGGATGGAGCGAGCGGCATGTTTGCCGTTGGCCACCGCTTCGATGGCGATGCGTGGACCGAAGGCGGCGTCCCCTCCCGCGTACACTCCGGCGGCGGTGGTTGCCAGCGTTTCTGGATCGATCTTGACGGTGCCCGTCGGGTTCAGTTCGATTCCATCTTCGTCCGTGAGAAAGCCGAAATCGGGTTGCTGGCCGATGGCCAGAATGACGGAGTCGGCATCGAGAGCGAGCGTACGGTTGTCGTCGAACAATGGATTGAAGCGGCCCTCGTCGTCGAAGACCCTCTCGACCCCGACGAACTCGATGCCCTCGACGCTGCCGTTGCCTGTGATTCTCTTCGGTCCCCACCCCGGGTGGAGCTGAATGCCCTCTTCGAGGGCCTCGTCGAGCTCGTCCTTGCCCTGCACCGTCTGGGCGGCGGGCAGTTCGTCGAGCGATTCGAGAGAAATGACGTGGACCTCGCTCGCGCCGCCCCGCAGCGCTCCGCGGGCGGCGTCCATCGCCGGTTGATTGGCAACCGCCTTGGCGGTCAGCTCGATCTCGTCCATCGGTTGGTAGAACTCGCGAACGGCCGTGCGTGCCGCGTCAAGGGCCACCGAACCGCCACCGATGATCACGACCCGATCACCGAGATCGACGCGGTAGCCGCGGTTGAGGTTGAGGAGGTAGTCGACGGCCTTGACGACCCCGTCCTTGTCGGAGCCCTCGATCTGGAGATCTCGACCGCGCATGGCGCCCACCGAGAGGAAGAAGGCCTCGAAGCCATCTTCCCGAAGATGCTGGAGTCCGAATTCTCTGGTGATCGGTTTGTTGGTCAGGAAGGTGACGCCGAGCTTCTCGATCGCGGCAATCTCGCGATCGATCACTCCCCTCGGCAGTCGATACTCGGGGATTCCGTAGCGCAGCATGCCACCGAGCTCCGGCAGGGCCTCGAAGACGGTGACGTCATAGCCCATCAGTGCCAGATCATGGGCGCATCCCAGACCGGCGGGACCGCTGCCGATCACCGCCACCCGATGGCCTCGAGCTCCAGCGAGGGAATCGTCCCTGCTCAGCTGATCCACGTGCCAGAGCCGCCGGCAGCCGGCGTCGTTCGCCGCATCCGAGGCAACCTGTTGCGGGCCGGGCATCAGAAGCTTGAAGAAGTCGGGGCGTGCGGATTCGGCCCCGAACTGTTCGGTGACGAATCTTTTGAGCGGCCTGATCGTGACCGCTTCATCGACCCAGGACCGGCGGCACGCGTCCTCGCACGGCGCAGAGCACACCCGGCCGCAGACCGACGCCAATGGGTTGGGTGCGCGGGCGATCAAAAAGGCGTCTTCAAAACGTCCTTCGGCGATCAGCTGGACGTAGCGTCCAGAATCGGTGTGGACCGGGCAGGCCTCCATGCACGGAACGTTGCTCCGATACCACGGCAGCTCGTTGAAGCGTGCCGGAAAACGCGGATTATCTGTGGTGGAATCACTCACCACACACGACTCGTTCCACTGACGGTGTCGGCGACCATGGTTCTCGTCATGCCTCCTACCGTTTGCCCGGACTCCCGAAATTTAAACCCGAATTTCGGCATTACAATACTGAATAGCCTGAATGTGGTCAAGGTATCCTTGACCGAGGTCAAGGACGGTGCCGTCCGGCACCGAAACCCGTGACATATCGACAGACGGAGTGCAACAGATGCCTTGTGCGCTGAAGATCTCGGAAGCCGCCTCGTTGGGCATGCACGCCCTTGGATACCTTGCCAAACGCGAGGACGGACCGATCACTTCGCGAGAGATCGCCAACCGCTTCGAGATCTCGGAGGCCCACCTCGCCAAGGTGCTTCAGCGGCTGGTCAAGGTCGAACTCCTGCGCTCGGTGCGGGGACCCCGCGGCGGCTTCATCCTCGCCCGGTCGCCGGAATCGGTCACGCTCCTGGAGATCTTCGAGGCCATCGAGGGACGTTTCGAACCCAGCCAGTGCCTCCTCAGCTCGGTCATTTGCGACGGAGACTCCTGCATCCTCGGCAGGATCTTGGTCGAGGCCAACAACATGCTTCGCGCGCGCCTGGAGGAAACGACACTTGTCGACGTCGAGGCGGTCATCAATTCCAGCCAGTGAGGCGCGCATTGCAGCGTCGACGACCCACAATGAGACGCGCGTTGTTGCATCGACGACACCGGTGCCACCCTTCGCATTGTTTGGATTTATCGCGTCACAGGTTGACAGGGCCTCTAGGGCAAACAATGCGAAGAGTGGCACCCTCCTCGCTCCATTGAGATGCGCGAAGGTGCATCGCCTATCGATCCCGCAGCCACAGCGCAAATTCGTCGGCATGCAGAACATTCACGACGCGCTCTCGCGGAACCTCTGCGCGCATGGCGATGGCCGAGGCGTAGGCGTCGAACTCGAGATGCGGTACGGCGTGGGCGTCGGAAGCAAGGACGATCTCGCAACCCGAATCAACGGCGAGGTGGGCGAGGTCGGCGTCGAGGTCCTGGCGGCGCGGGAAACCGTTGATCTCGACCGCCACGCCGGTATCGGCGCAGGCCGAAAACACCGTTTCCCACCGAGCCTTGAGACCCGGGCGATGATGGAAGTGTCGCCCCCTGGGATGGGCAAGGATGTGCACTTCGGGTGTGTTGACGGTGCGCAGGAGACGCTCGGTTTGATCGCGGTCCGGGTCGAAATGGCTGTGGACGGCGGCGACAACGCAGTCGACCTCGAGGCGCTCGCCCTTGGGTACATCGAGGGTGCCATCGATCAGGACCTCGACCTCGAGCCCCTGGAAAAGTCGGTGTTCCTCGCCGTGCTGATCATTCCAGCCCTCGACTCGCCGGCGCTGGAGACGGACCCCTTCCCGATCGAGCCCGGATGCGACCTCGAGACCGCGCGAGTGGTCGGTGACCATCGACCAGGCATAACCGCGGCGACCACACGCCCGAGCCATGGTCTCGAGCGATGCCTTGCCGTCGGAATGACGGGTGTGCCAGTGACAGGCGCCGCGAAGCCGTCGAGGGTGAAGATCCTCGGCTCCGGAGCGAAGCGCCTCAGTCATCTCGGCGCGGCTGAGATAGCCCTGCCGAGCGGGCCTGCGACGAGTGTTCTCACCGCCCCGAAGACGTTCGACGGCGGCCTGCAACGCATCTTCACCTCGGCATGTGACGAGCTGCGAAATCAGAGGTTGAAGCCAGTGCGGTGCTTCTTTCAGCAATTCTCGGCGCGCCATTCCCGGACTGTCGAAGGCGGTGTAGCCGGCACGCAGTAGCGCCAGGCGCCTGTCGCCGGGCGGCTCGGCGTCGGCGAGGATGAAGAGCGCTTCTGCCAGTGCGCCGTTTGAGATTCTTTGATTGCTCATTCCTCGATCTGGCGGGCTTCTTCCTGTTCCACGTCAGTTCCTCGAAAGCGACTGGATATCCGCCACCATTTTCGACCGGTAATGCTCGACTGCAGTCGGTTCGTTCATGATCATGTCGAGCTGTCGAGTATGCATGAGGAGGTAGCCGACCACCCGCAAGGACTGCTCGACATCCTGGTGGTCGAGGCCCGTGCGACGCGCAGT
>Ga0316194_10000116_pt1 | contig 41452 bp, 33 predicted proteins | sample CroRivsedime1_MG_FD_204936 | JGI IMG/M metagenome (GOLD analysis project Ga0316194, IMG submission 204936) | Coastal sediment microbial communities from Maine, United States - Cross River sediment 1 | ecosystem: Environmental > Aquatic > Marine > Coastal > Sediment | place: USA: Maine...
TAACTCAGGGTGCCATGGTTTTGAATTAAAAAGCCCCGCTTTTGGCGGGGCTTTTTTTGGATTTGGCGGAGAGAGAGGGATTCGAACCCTCGATACGCTATAAACGTATACACACTTTCCAGGCGTGCTCCTTCAGCCACTCGGACACCTCTCCATAAACTTGTATTACCTGTTCGTTGCGAACAGTCGATCTAACCGGGCCTTCTTGAGGGCTCTTTGAGCCCTGAGAGAGAGGGATTGTTCAAAACCATCCTGATTTTGACCCTTCGGGCGCTCCCGCGACCAAATTTGTTCCCTACAAATTTGTCGAACCCTCGATACGCTATTAACGTATACACACTTTCCAGGCGTGCTCCTTCAGCCACTCGGACACCTCTCCGGAATTAAATGCCAGTTTATCAGTTAACCGCATGAGAATCTCAAACCCTTGAGGCGATGGCCGCATGCGCCTGAAAAAAGGGCAGCGGATTATCCGTTCAGTATGGACTCCATGTCAACAGATGAAAGCACGGTTTTCAAACAAAAATGCCATCATCACCGCTGAGGCAGTGATGATGGCACAAATATTCAGATCAATTTTAAGTGGGCACTACTCTTTGTTTTGGTTCGTGGCATCACGTGCTTCATCCAAAGCTTGACGAAGCGCCTCTGCCCACGGCTGCATCATACGTTTGCCGGCTGCAATGTTTGTCACCCTTGTTTGCCACTCCATCCAGCCATGACCGCGATCTGCCTTCATGTCCATCGCTTTCGCCAACAGGTCGTCGGTTTCGGAGTCGTATAGCTCCATGTAAAGTGTCATGGAACCAGCGGACTCAGTAAAGGTGCGGGTCATTCCTGATGAAGCGATATCCGGCGCATTCACATTGAGGTCAATGATGGCGGGTTTTACGATCAAAACATCTTCCGCCCGCTCATTTGCAAGTTCGTACCCGCCTTTTTCCAGTTCCTTAGTGAAAACTTCCATGAATAAATCTTTGACGCTTGTTTTGATCTTTTCCATGTCACTGGTTCTGACTCGCTGGGACATGCTTCGGTTATGTTCACGCTGCCAGTTTTTCTTAAAAGCCACGTAGGGCTCAACCAGGTAGATCCGGTTATATTGCATAAGGTCTGCACCAGGCTCGGCATATACAATTGCCATGTGCTTTGGGTTATGGATCCGTTGGAGGCCTTCCACCGTGTATTCGGGCAAGTCATCCTTGCTCTTTGCAATGCTGTTCACGGTAACCGTGCTCAATACAATCAGGGACAAAACAGTTAGAAAAAGCTTCATATTGTCAGTTCTCTTTGTGGCTAAATTTAGTGGATAAATGAGGTATCCAATACTATATACCGATTACGATCCACTTTGCATTCATTCAATGTGATACTAATTGCAAAATATCATGCGAAAAGAGCGTCCGGAACGGTTGACAATCAAGAGTCTCGCACGGATAATTCGCCCCCCCGCGTGGATACAGCTTTTGCGTGGGAGTTACAGTGTTAAAACAGCGCGCCCGTAGCTCAGCTGGATAGAGTACCCGGCTACGAACCGGGCGGTCGGGAGTTCGAATCTCTCCGGGCGCGCCAAACAAAATTAGTCCTGCCTGATGGTTGGGGAGGAGCTCGGAAATTGAGACCGGAGAGTTTGAACGAAAAGAGTTCGACAAATTCGCCGGGAGCGAATTTCGAATGAGCAAAGCGAACCCGTAGGGAGGAGGGCAGGAAGCCCGACGTAATCTCTCCGGGCGCGCCATATTTTTAAGGCCATCCACTTATCGGGTGGCCTTTTGAATTTATTGGGTTTTTGATTGCCCAAAATGATGGAAATGGATTGACGCAATTTAGCAGAGTCCGTAACATCGACAGGTTAACCGGTTTCGGGGTGTAGCGCAGCCTGGTAGCGCAACTGCTTTGGGAGCAGTGGGTCGGGAGTTCGAATCTCTCCACCCCGACCATTTATATGAAAGACGATGCGCCTGTAGCTCAATCGGATAGAGCATCAGCCTTCTAAGCTGAGGGTTGCAGGTTCGAGTCCTGCCGGGCGCGCCATGCGAGTGGTATAGTTAGAACGGCAGAAAGAAACAATGGTGGGCGTAGCTCAGTTGGTAGAGCTCCGGATTGTGATTCCGGCGGTCGTGGGTTCGAGCCCCATCGTCCACCCCAATTTTTAAAAGCAGATCATGGAATCTGCTTTGGCTAAAAGGGCCATTAGCTCAATTGGCAGAGCAGTAGACTCTTAATCTATTGGTTCTAGGTTCGAGTCCTAGATGGCCCACCAATTATTACAGGCTCCTGGACGGGATATCAGTTCGGAAAACGTTTAGCGAAAGTGGCGGAATTGGTAGACGCGCTGGATTTAGGTTCCAGTGGGGCAACCCGTGGGAGTTCGAGTCTCCCCTTTCGCACCATACTACCCGCCACGGTCGGCACGACGAGACATCACCAAGAGGTTAAACACTATTCATGCAAGTCTCAGTTGAAAATATCAGCACAGTAGAAACGCGGTTGAAAATTCAGGTTCCCGCAGAAGAAGTTAAAAAGCAGATCAATGCACGTTTGCGTGAAATTGGCAAACAGGTCAGGCTTAAAGGCTTCCGCCCCGGTCGTATTCCTTTCAGTGTTTTGAACCAGCGATATGGTCCGCAGGCAAAACAGGAAGTAATTCAGCAAACTGCTCAGACGGCTCTGCAGGAGGCTGTTGAGAAGGAGTCTCTGCGTATTGCGGCCAACCCCAGGGTGGAAAGCGAACCAGTGCTGGGTGAGTCCGAACTGGAGATTAACGCGATCATCGAAACCTATCCGGATCTGGATTCGATCGATGTCTCCAATATTGTCATTGAGCGACCGGATGTCAGTGTCGTGGACAGTGATGTCACCGAGATGCTGGAAACCCTGAAAAAACAACGGATCAAGTGGAACGGTGTTGATCGCAAGCCTGCGGAGGGTGACCAGGTACTGTTGGAATACACTGCGAAGACAGATGAACAGAGAATTCCTGAAGAAGGCAATCTTCGACTGGCTGTCATTTTGGGAGAATCAGGTTTTGATGGGCTTGAGAAAGTCGTCAAGAAAATGTCCCCCAGTGATGAAAAGGACGTCAAATTGGAGTTTCCGGCTAACTTCCGTGAGCCCGCCCTGGCTGGTAAGACAGCTGAAGTTGCTGTCACCCTGACAGAGGTTCAGGAAAGTGAAGTGCCAGAGATCAATGAGGAATTTGTAAAATCTTTCGGTGTGGCCAGTGGCGATATTGAAGAGCTCAAAACAGAAATTCGCAATAACCTGGAACGTGAATTGGGCCAGGCAGTCAGCACCCAGCTCAAAACACAACTGGCGGAACGTCTGCTGGAAATGCACCCGGATCTGGAAGTACCTGCCAGTATCGTTGCCAATGAAGCACACAACCTGCTGCAGCAAATGTTGCGTGGGGCCAAGCTTGATATCACTGTGGAAATGCTCGAGCACTTCAAGGAGCCCGCAACAAAACGGGTTCGCAGTGGTCTATTGTTGGCAGAACTGGCCCAGCAGAATGAAATCAAGATTGATGGACCCAAGGTGCGTGAGGCCATTGAGTTAATCGCCCAGACCTACGAACAGCCTAAAGAGGTTGTTCAAATGTATTACAGCGACCAGCGTTTGTTGCAGTCGGTGGAAAACTCGGTACTGGAAACCCAGGTGGTTGAATGGGTTGTCGATCACGCCAAGGTGACTGATAAACCGATGAGCTTCCAGGAAGCTATCGCTGAAGCAACACAGGCAGCAGGTCAGTAAAATGAGTAATGAAACACGAGCTTTGAATCTTGTACCCATGGTGGTTGAGCAGACCTCACGTGGTGAACGCGCCTATGACATCTATTCCCGTTTGCTTAAAGAGCGCGTCATTTTTCTGGTCGGACCGGTTGATGACCATACCGCCAACGTCATTGTTGCCCAGTTTTTATTCCTTGAGTCTGAAAACCCTGACAAGGATATAAACCTGTATATCAACAGTCCGGGTGGTTCGGTAAGCGCGGGTCTGGCTATTTATGACACCATGCAATTTATCAAGCCTGATGTCAGCACCATGTGTGTCGGGCAGGCCGCCAGTATGGGTGCTTTGCTACTCACAGCCGGCGCCAGGGGCAAACGGTATTGCCTGCCGCACTCGAGAGTGATGATTCATCAGCCGCTGGGAGGTTACCAGGGGCAGGCGACCGATATCGAAATTCACACCCGTGAAATTCTCAAGATACGTTCGCAGTTGAATGACTTGTTGGCGTTTCACACTGGACAGTCTGTCGAGACCATTGAAAAAGATACGGAACGTGACAACTTCATGGGTCCGGTGGAAGCAAAGGAGTACGGTTTGATCGATGAACTGATCGAAAGCCGAAAGGATGACTCAGGCAGCAATAAATAGTAGTATTTTCGGCAGGATGCAGGAAATAGTGAAATGAACGATCAAAAACAGACAAGCAACGACGGTAAAATTCTTTATTGTTCGTTCTGTGGCAAAAGCCAGCACGAGGTTCGCAAGTTAATTGCAGGGCCGAGTGTGTATATCTGCGATGAATGTGTTGAGTTGTGTAATGACATCATCCGTGAAGAGCTGGATGAAGCCAATTTAGACAAACACGAAAAACTACCTACACCCAAGGATATTCACGCTTTTCTGGAAGACTATGTCATTGGTCAGCAGCACGCAAAGAAAATACTTTCCGTTGCTGTATACAATCATTACAAGCGTCTTGAGCCAAAACGTACAAAAGATGATATAGAACTTTCCAAGAGTAACATCCTGCTGATCGGGCCTACCGGTTCCGGCAAGACACTGCTGGCTGAAACACTGGCCAGGATGCTGGATGTTCCATTCACGATTGCTGACGCAACGACGTTAACCGAAGCCGGATACGTTGGTGAGGACGTCGAAAATATCATTCAGAAACTGCTGCAGAAATGTGACTATGATGTTGATAAGGCACAGACCGGTATTGTTTATATTGACGAAATAGACAAGGTTTCCCGAAAGGCAGAAAACCCCTCCATCACCCGTGATGTCTCCGGTGAAGGTGTGCAGCAGGCGTTGTTAAAACTGATTGAAGGCACCATTGCCTCGGTTCCGCCGCAGGGCGGCCGTAAACACCCGCAGCAGGAATTTTTGCAGGTTGATACCGGTCAGATATTATTTATTTGCGGCGGTGCGTTTTCCGGTCTCGAAAAAGTCATTCAATCCCGATCCTCTGCATCGGGTATCGGTTTTGGAGCAGAAGTTCGAAGCCGCCAGGACGAAAAAGACATTGGCAAACTGCTAAGGGATGTTGAACCGGAAGACCTGGTCAAGTACGGATTGATTCCTGAGTTTGTTGGTCGTCTGCCGGTTGTCGCCACGCTTGAAGAGCTGGATGAAACCGCATTGGTACGTATATTGGTCGAGCCCAAAAATGCTTTGGTCAAACAATACCAGCAGTTGTTTAGCATGGAAGGCGCGCAACTGGATATCCGGGAAGAGGCGTTGCTGGCGATCGCGCAGCGGGCCATGGCACGCAAAACGGGTGCACGTGGATTACGGACCATCATGGAAAGTATTTTGCTCAACAGCATGTATGAATTGCCGTCGTTGGAGAACGTTTCCAAGGTCGTGGTCGATGAAAGCGTCATCGAAGGTGAGTCAGAACCCTTTATCGTTTATGAGAATGTGCCTGGCAACGTAGCTTCCGGCGAGTAAAAACGATACCTGGATTCTGGACCTGGCGGCTCAGGCCGGTTCCTGACATCTTTTCCCGCGCTTGTTCCGTACATGCTTTTGCGGACATGGAATCGCATTGGTAGGAATCGCCTGCCTCCTTTGCCATTGATTTTTCCAATCCCGCGCCCATATTTCCCCGTATCAGCTTGAAGGGCGCTTCGCCCTGAATTACATTTGTTTGACAGGCCGGTTTTTATAACCCGACAACCGGTACGATTGATAAGGAATATGATGGCAAAGTCCGACACCGAAAAACCTGAAACAGTTATTACTGATACACCTTTGCTTGAGAAGCAAGGGAGTATGCAGCCCACACCGGTTCTTTCCTTGCGTGACGTGGTGGTTTACCCCCACATGGTCATTCCGCTGTTTGTAGGACGTGACCGTTCAATACTGGCGCTTGATCAGTCCATGAATATCGATAAGCGTATCGTTCTGGTCACTCAGCGTAGCGCAGAAATTGATGAGCCGGTCGAGTCTGACCTGTTTGAGGTAGGTACGCTTGCCACTGTTTTGCAACTACTGAAACTGCCTGACGGCACCACCAAGGTGCTGGTTGAAGGTGGAGAAAGGGTCAAAATAAATAAATTTATTGACGAGAATGGTTACTTTGAAGCCTGGTGGGATCTGCTTCCTGTAGATGAGTCACGCACCCAGCAGGAACTGGACGTGGCTATGCGTTCGTTGATATCCCTGTTCGAACAATACGTCAAACTGAATCGCAAGATTCCTCCCGAACTGCTGACCACGCTGGCCGGTATTGAAGACCCCAGCCGTCTTGCTGATACCGTGGCTGCCCATTTAAGTATCAGGCTTGAGGAAAAGCAGACATTGCTGGAAATCGGCAGTGTTGCGGAACGTATGGAAAAACTCATGGCGCTGGTCGATGGTGAGATCGAGGTGCTGCAATTGGAGAAACGCATCCGTGGCCGGGTTAAGACTCAAATGGAAAAGAGCCAGCGTGAGTACTATCTGAACGAACAGATGAAGGCGATCCAGAAAGAATTGGGCGATATGGATGATGCACCCAATGATATGGACGACCTGGCGCGCCGGGTAGAAGAAGCCGGTATGACTGCGGAGGCCAAGAAAAAGGCTGTCTCCGAACTGAATAAGCTGAAAATGATGTCACCGATGTCAGCTGAGGCAACAGTGGTCAGAAATTATATTGACTGGATGTTGAATGTTCCCTGGAAAAGTAGCAGTCGTATTCGCAAGAACCTGGCAGAAGCTGAGGGCATACTTGAAGCTGACCACTACGGGCTCAAGAAAGTCAAAGAGCGGATTCTTGAGTACCTGGCTGTGCAGCAACGGGTCAAGGCGATAAAGGGCCCGATTCTTTGCCTGGTCGGCCCTCCCGGTGTGGGCAAGACCAGTCTCGGACGCTCCATTGCGCGGGCGACCGGTCGTAAATTTGTTCGAATGTCACTGGGCGGTGTGCGGGATGAAGCGGAAATCCGCGGTCACCGGCGTACATATATCGGTTCCATGCCAGGTCGCGTATTGCAGAATATGGCCAAGGTAGGTAAACGAAATCCATTGTTCATGCTTGACGAGTTGGACAAGATGTCAATGGACTTTCGGGGTGATCCTTCCTCCGCATTGCTGGAGGTTCTGGATCCGGAACAAAATCATGCCTTCAATGACCACTACCTCGAAGTGGATTTTGATTTGTCCGACGTGATGTTCGTCGCGACGGCCAACACGCTGAATATACCCGGCCCGTTGCTCGACCGCATGGAAGTTATCCGTATCCCCGGGTACACCGAAGACGAGAAGTTGCACATTGCGGGTAACTACCTGTTACCCAAACAACTGGAGCAGCATGGATTACGTGAAACTGAAATACGGATCAGTGACCAGGTGTTGGTTGACATTGTCCGGTATTACACGCGTGAGTCCGGTGTCCGGAACATGGAGCGGGAAATAGCCAAGATATGCCGTAAGTCGGTCAAGAAACTGGCACTTGATAAGAAACTCAAAAAAGTAACTGTTTCTGCACGCAACCTGGAATCCTTCCTTGGTGTCAGGCAGTTCCGTTATGGCCTTGCGGAGGAAAATAACGCCGTTGGCCAGGTAACCGGTCTGGCGTGGACCCAGGTCGGTGGAGAGTTACTGACGATTGAAGCGATGTTGATGCCGGGTAAAGGCAAGCTGGAGCAGACCGGTCAACTCGGTGACGTGATGAAGGAATCAATCCAGGCCGCCATGACGGTGGTCCGAAGCAGGGCGGGGGACCTTGGACTGGACCCGGATTTTTATCAGAAGCTTGATTTGCATGTACATGTTCCTGAAGGTGCTACTCCCAAAGATGGCCCAAGTGCAGGTGTTGGTATGTGTACAGCACTGGTATCCGCCCTGACTGAAATACCGGTGCGCGCTACGGTAGCGATGACGGGCGAGATCACACTTCGCGGTACTGTGCTGCCGATTGGTGGTTTGAAAGAAAAACTCCTGGCAGCACATCGTGGTGGTATTGAAACTGTCATTATTCCTTCCGAAAATGAGAAGGATCTGGCGGATATCCCCAAAAATATTCTGCGTAAACTGGATATTCACCCGGTCACAACCATCGATGAAGTGCTTGAGATCGCGTTGGTTGAAGTTCCCAAGCCGTTACCCGGTGCCGTCGGGCCGAAAAATTCGATGACGGATGTTGCCGATACGGAAACCAGGCCGCACTGACAGCGTACCCCGTGGCAAGTCGCGGGGCAGTGAGCCGGGTATTCTGGCATTTCGGCTCAGCTTGCCGTCAGATTGGATCAATTGAATTTTTGTTTGAATGAAATATTTTTTTCTTTCAATCGTGAAAAAACAGTCTTCCGAGCTAATTGAGTCGCTTGGGTGGCAATATTAAAGCAAAAAGTTGCCTTATTGCTTAATAGCAGTTGCGCCGTGGCAGAGTCGTGTATTACCATGTCGCTTCGGCTTGCAGGCCTTTATTTGTAAGGTCTTTCGGGAGTTTAGTCAACTTTCGTAATCGGCAGATATTTCAGTGGGGGTTTGACGCTGAAGGTCATGTTCAAGTCTTCATTAACATACAATCGACACTTAAAAAATTGGAGTGCATAAATGAATAAATCTGATTTAATTGATTCAATTGCGGATGGTTCCGGTCTGAGTAAAGCAGATGCCGGTCGGGCTCTTGATGGCTTTACCTCTGCAATCACTAAGGCATTGCAGGCCGGTGATTCCGTTTCACTGGTTGGTTTTGGTACCTTTGCTGTGAAACGTCGCGAAGCACGTTCAGGACGCAATCCGCGTACTGGCGAAACCATTCAGATCAAGGCTTCAAACAATCCTTCATTTAAGGCTGGTAAAGCCCTGAAGGATGCCGTAAACTAGCGCGCCTTCGAGCGGGGGTGCTTAGCTCAGCTGGGAGAGCATCGCCCTTACAAGGCGAGGGTCGGGGGTTCGATCCCCTCAGCACCCACCATCGTACTAGGAGTGGTAGTTCAGTTGGTTAGAATATCGGCCTGTCACGCCGAGGGTCGCGGGTTCGAGTCCCGTCCACTCCGCCATATGAAAGACAAAGGCGCCTTCAAGGCGCCTTTTTCTTATGTGATATTTGAATTGTAAAGGTTGTTAAAGCATGGTTCTTCAATCGATTCGTGAAAGACTGACCGGAGTTCTCGCCTTCACTATCCTCGGCATCCTGGTCATTCCTTTTGCCCTGGTAGGTGTTAATTCGTACTTCACATCCAGTGGCGATAATATCGTCGCCCGGGTGAATGATACTGAAATTTCGACTAATGATTTCAACCAGAGTTTCTCTAATTACCGCAGACGTATGCAGTCAATTATGGGTGCACAATATGACCCCGTACAATTCGACCAGTTGATCGTACGCCGTGAACACCTCGATAGTCTTATTGACCAGGAGTTGATAACACAGGCAGCACAATCAATGGGGCTTGATGTGGATGATGACACGTTGGCTGAAGAGATCCGTCAAATACCGGCCTTCCAGGTGGAAGGTCAATTCAATACCGATGTGTATCAAAGCAGACTACTGTCACAAGGTATGACACCGAAGCAGTTTCAATCTGAAATGCGTTCGCAGTTCGTGATTAATCAGTTACCCCGAAATATCGCCGAGAGCAGTATCGCTACTTCGGTTGAAGTTAAAGAGTTTGTCGGCTTACTCGATCAGACCAGAACCTTCAACGCAGTGCTGGTTCCCGCTGATGCAGCGGAGTCTGACGTGGAATTCAGTGAATCCGAAATTATTGCCTGGCATGAGTCACACAGCGAAGATTACCAATCCGAAGAACGGGTTATTGTTGAATATATCGAACTGGATGCGGCATTGCTGCCCGTTGGTTTGCCACCCGAGGAAGATTATCTTCGTGCTCAGTTTGAAGCACAGAGCGCGCGTTTTATCAGCCCCGAACAGCGGCAGGTCTCACATATTTTGATTGAAGTGGCTGCCAATGCGAGTGAAGCGGAAATTGAAACGGCCCGGCAGACTGCCGAGGACCTGTCCAGGCGTGCACAGGAGGGTGAAGACTTTGCCACCCTGGCAATTGAATACTCTCAGGATCAGGGTTCTGCATCTGCAGGTGGCGACCTGGGTTGGGTAGAGTCGGGTGTGATGGTTCAGGCATTCGAAAATGCCATGTACGAACTGTCGATGGAAGCACCGATATCAGATCCCGTTCAAACCGGGTTTGGCTGGCACGTCATCCAGTTGAATGAGATACGCGAATCCACCGGTATGAGTTTCGAAGAGGCTCGCATGACTTTGGTCGGCGAGTATGAAGAGGAAAATGCGGCCCGCGCATTCCTTGAGCAAGCGGACCGGTTGGTAGATCTTATTTATGAGGACCCCACGACGCTCGAAAGCGCAGCCCTGGTGATGGAGCTGCCGGTCAATGTCGCTGGTCCATTCTCACGCGCTGGCGGGGAGGGCATTGCAGCCAATCCCGAGGTTATCGAAGCTGCTTTCTCTGACCTGGTGCTGTTGCAGGGCTCTGTCAGTGACCCGGTCAACCTGGATGAGAACCGCCTGGTGATGCTCAAGCTCAAAGAGCACCTGCCGGTGGCTTTGATACCGGTTGAAGAAGTGCGCGATGAAATCATAGCAACCCTGAGTGATAACCTCGCCCGTGATAAAGCCAAAGCCAGGGCCGACGAATTACTGGCTGCCCTGCAAAGTGGTGAAAGTGAGCTTGAAGAGCTGGTTGCTGAATCCGGTCTGGACTACGCACGTCATGAGGAGGTAAAACGCAACGCCGTTATGCCCGATGCAATGCTGGTGCAAGAAGTTTTCCGCCTGGCAACTCCCTCCGAGGAATCACCGGTAGAGGCGGTGCTGCCAACCACCGGGGGTTTCGCGGTTGTACAACTGGAATCGGTTGTTCAGGGTGAACTGGATACCGATACGTTGATGGTTCAGCAGCAATATGAAAGGGTTATTGCCAATGGAAATGCAAGCCAGGAAAATGCTGCGTTGATGCGTCAATTAAGGACGGCTGCCAATATCGAAGTCTTTGAGGATCGGATTCAATAGTCTGCCTCAGCGCTTATAGAAAAATGCAGTTATTTGGTGTGGGCGGGAACCGCTTTGATTCGGCACCGAAGTAGATTTGAGAGATCCCCGCTTACGCGGGGAGAATGTGAGACCGGGGACCGGCAGAGAGGCTGGCCAGGGCCATGACTCTGCAACCGGTTATTGTTTGATTAACGCCGGGTTTGATTAACGCCGGCTTTTAAGCGTCTCTTCCGAGCTCTGCCATACCCAGGATGTTATAACCCGCGTCTACATAGGTGATCTCACCTGTAATGCCACCCGCCAAATCAGAACACAGGAATGCGGCAGCGTTACCGACATCTTCAATCGTCACGGTTCTTCTTAGCGGCGCGGTTCCCTGAACATGGTCAAGCATTTTTCTGAATTGTGAGATACCGGCGGCCGCCAGCGTCTTGATCGGGCCAGCAGAAATCGCGTTCACCCTGTGCCCTTCAGGACCGAGGCTCTGCGCCATATAGCGCGTATTGGCCTCAAGGCTGGCCTTGGCAAGGCCCATAACATTATAGCTCGGCATAGCCCTTACAGAGCCCATATAGGTCAGGGTCAAAAGGGCACCGTTGCGACCGCTCATCATTTTGCGACCCGCATTGGCCAGTGCAACGAAGCTGTAGGAACTGATGTCATGGGCAATCTGGAATCCTTCCCGGGTAACGGCGTCCATGTAATCACCGACAAGTTGTTCACGTGGCGCAAAACCGACAGCGTGGACCAGAATGTCATAATAATCCCAGTGTTTGCCCAGTTCTGTAAACACGTTCTCGATTTGTTCGTCGAAGGCCACATCACATGGAATGATGATGTCCGAATCACAGGCTTCTGCAACCTGTTCCACACGTGATTTTAGTTTTTCAGTCTGATAGGTAAAGGCCAGTTCTGCACCCTCACGGTGCATAGCCTCGGCAATACCCCAGGCGATTGAACGTTTACTGGCAACACCAACGATCAGTGCCCGTTTTCCTTTGAGGAATCCCATGGATGTTTTTCTCCCGGTCAGTAGGTTTTATTAGAAGAATGGCAGGTTAACAGCAGATTTGCCTTTTAGCAAAAAGCCTGCCTTATCGCCTGGCGTGATTAAACTGCAGGCGTTCGGAAGCACCATGCTCAATCACCTGGTTACCGTCATACGCGAGAGCACCGTTAACCCAAACTGCATCGATGCTGCTGCGGAACTGACGGCCTTCGAAAGGCGACCAGCCACAACGTGAAAGAACCTTTTCACGGGTTACATCCGTGGTGCCGTCCATATCCACCAGCACCAGGTCGGCGTGATAACCCTCACGGATAAAACCACGCTCGACGACACCGAATCGCCTGGCCGGGTTGTGGGTGATACCACGCACCACCGTGTGCAAATCAAGTTTGCCATCGTGCACAAGTTCAAGTGCCGCCACCAGGACGTCCTGCACCAATGGCAGGCCGGATGGTGCCGTAAGATAGTCGCGGGAGGCTTTTTCTTCAGAGGTATGCGGCGCATGGTCGGTCGCGATAATATCCAGACGGCCATCCGTGATGGCAGTGATCAGTGCGGCCTGATCTTTCGCGCTCTTTATCGCAGGATTGCACTTGATCAGGTTGCCGTATTGCTCATATTGCGAGTCATCGAAGTGCAGAAAATGCACACAGGCCTCTGCAGTAATCATCTTTCCTTCGACAGGGCCCGGTTCGAACAGGTCCAGTTCACGTGCGGTGGAAATATGCAGCACATGTAATTGGGACTGGTATTTATTTGCCAATGCGACGGCCAGTTCACTGGATGCGTAACAGGCCTCGGCGCTGCGAATATTGGCATGCTCGGTCACCGGGATGTTTTTCCCGTATTTTGCCGCAGCCTGTTTTATATTGGCCATGATCATCGGGGTCGATTCGCAATGGGTTGCAATCAGAACCGGGGAATCGCGGAAAATGGCGGCCAGCGTTGACTCATTATCTACCAGCATATTACCGGTGGATGCACCCATGAAGACCTTGACGCCGCAGGTCGATGAAGGATCCAGGGCCCTTATATTTTCGATATTGTCATTGGTGGCACCGAAATAAAAACCGTAATTTGCAGCTGAAGTTTCAGCCGCGCGGGCGTACTTCCACTCCAGTTGTTCCACATTCGTGGTGGGTGGCTTCGAATTGGGCATTTCCATATAGCTGGTCACGCCGCCGGCAACGGCGGCACGTGATTCAGAGTAAAAATCTCCCTTGTGGGTCAGGCCAGGTTCACGGAAATGCACCTGGTCATCGATCATACCTGGCAGCAGGTGACGGCCATTGGCATCAACAACTTCAGCACCGGCAGGTGCTTGAATACCGTTGCCGATTTTCTCAATACGGCCACTTTTCAAAAGCACATCAACTTCTGTTACCTGGCCTTCATTGACCAGTTGCGCATTGCGTATAACGGTGGATTTATTCATTTGCTTCGCTATTTGGAATGGAGTGGATTTATTAGTGAATATTGTAGACTTATTTCAGAATTTGTTCTGCGCTATTACAAAGGTTGCCATCACATCGCAAATGGTCTCTTCCAAAGCAACATTAAAATCACGATATGCACCGTCTTCCCCGCTTTCGCGGGGAAGACGGTGCAAATAACCAACTTTCGGAGTGAAGTCAGCAAATACGCGGAAGAGGATCGTCTTCCAGTTCTTCAAGGATACGCTCCCCGCCGAGATCGGTTTCCAGTACGACCCGGGACAGGTTTGCATCCACTTTGCCAAAGATTGCAGCATTTTCTCCATCCGGCAGAGCCCGCCATTGAGCCAACACCTGGTGTGCTTGGCCGGGATCAACAATGGCGACAACCCTGCCTTCACAGGCGAGAAACAAGGGGTCATATCCCAGCATATCGCAAACGGATTGAACCGGATCACTGATGGGGATATCCGTTTGCCGGATACTGATTCCCATACCGGTGGCCCGCACAAGTTCGTGGCAGACAGTGGCCAGTCCACCCCGGGTTGGATCACGCATAAAACGCAAACCTTCAACTCCCGACAGAACACGGGTAAGGGGTAAAACGTTTGCCGAGTCGGATTTCAAATCGCCACGTAACCCGAATTGTTCGCGCGCAAGCAACACGGATATGCCGTGGTCACCCACCGAACCGCTGACCAGCATGAGGTCGCCATCACGTATCCGGTCCAGTCCAAGATTCATATCGGGATCCTTGTAACCTATACCGGTTGTGGCGAGATACAAGCCGCCGCCTTCTCCGCGTCTCAGCACCTTGGTATCACCGGCTACGATTTTGACGCCCGCTTCTTTTGCAGCACTGGCCAGGCTCTTGATAATGCGTTCCAGTTGAGCGATTTCCAGGCCTTCTTCGATAAATGCATTCAGACTCAGGTACTTTGGAATGGCTCCGGCGACAGCGAGGTCGTTGGTGGTGCCATGAACCGCCAGTGAACCAATGTCACCACCCGGAAACTCCAGTGGCTGCACGGTAAATCCATCCGTGGTAAAAATCACGTCATGGGAATCCAACGATAAGCTGGCTGCATCGACCTGTATATCGAGCCTGTCATTTGCCAGGTGCCGGGCAAATAGCTCTTCTATGAGTTCGCGCATGTAACGGCCGCCGTTACCGTGTGCCAGTGAAATATGAGTGTCCTGCATGAATTTATCTTCTTTTATAGCCGTATTCGATAATCTGACCGAAACTGATACCCGCGTCATTGACCGGCATCAATAAAGGCAGTGTTGTCTCAAAATCATTTTTTTTGAGTAGCCCGAAGCACTTTTCTGTCAGCACGCGGTTCTGGAACACACCGCCGGCCAGCCCGATGGTGTTGACCCCTGAATCTTCACGTAGCCTTATTGCCTGGTGTAAAAGCGTGTGTGCCATGGATAGATGGAAGCGGGCTGCGCGTTCTGATTGTTGTCGGGATTCATCGACCAGCATGGGAATAAGGTCTGACCAGTCCACATGATAAATATCGCCTTCCTGTAACAGTTCGAGTGGTATCAATAAACGGTCATCCATATCTCCATGCCGCGCTGCCATTGCTTCAAGAAGCATGGGTCCCTGGCCTTCGAAGCTCGCCTGTGAACATACACCGGCAAGCGCTGATGCCGCATCAAACAAGCGGCCGGCAGCGGTGGTGAGCGGGGCATTTTTCCCCTGCTGCCAGAAACTGAAGAGTAAGGGGTCTGATGCTTCAGCCAGTGTGCATGCCTGCCCTGACCCCCAACATATCGCGGCCGCGCTTCGCCATGGTTCACGGCCGGCACGTTCGCCGCCGGGTAAGCTGAAGGGCCGAAAGCATGCTGCACGCCTCCATTGCCCGGGTTTGCCAAGTAATGCTTCACCGCCCCAGAGTGTTCCGTCCGGACCCAGCCCGACACCATCCCAGGTAAACACCAGCATATTTTCCGCCTCATCACCGTTTTTCAGGGTCTCGATAAATGTTGCTGAAGCATGTGCATGATGGTGATAAACCTTGTCAACCGTGAGACCCTGCTGGTATGCCCAGCGTGAAGGGGTGAAGCCCGGGTGTGCATCGCATAGGATGTGGCCGGCTTTGACTTGGTACAGTGCCTGAAGGTCATCTATACATTTGGTAAATGTCTCGAAGCTACGCAGGTTGTCCATCTCGCCGATGTGTGGTGAAACCACCACCCGGTTATCCCAGGCCAGTGCGACGGTGTTTTTCATATGCGCACCCACCGCCAATACCGGCCTATCCAGCGTGAAGGGTAGTTCGATTTCTACCGGTGCCAGGCCACGACCCTGCCGGATTGGTGCCGGATGACCGTTGATTACGCGTATTACCGGGTCATCCGCAGGCCGGACAATGGGTCTGTTGTGATGCAGGAAAGCGTTTGCAACATGCGCCAGGCGTTGTTCGATATCGTCATTTTCGGTTAATACCGGCTCACCGCTGATATTGGCTGAGGTGGCCACAAGCGGTGCGCCAAATTCATTTAACAAGATATGGTGCAGCGGGCTATACGGCAACATGGTGCCTACTTCATTCAGTCCGGGCGCGATTGCCTCAGAAAGGTCATTGCCCGCTATTTTTGATATCAACACGATCGGTCGGGAGGGTGACTCGAGCAGTTGTGCTTCGACATCACCGACAAGCAGATATCGCCTGACCTCTGCCAGCTTATCGCCACGAGGTGCGGGAAACATGACAGCGAGTGGTTTGTGAGGTCTGGGCTTGGTGTTGCGTAATTGCCCGACTGCAGTATCACTACGCGCATCACAAACCAGGTGATAACCGCCTATGCCTTTAATCGCCAGTACTTTTCCTGCCCGCAGTGCTTCGAGCGATGCCTGCAGTGCGGGCTCATTGCCGGGAACAGGGCTATTTCCGTCTTCGCAGTATGTCAGCGCCGGTCCGCATTCTGCACAGGCGACAGGTTCGGCGTGGTAGCGCCGGTCAGCAGGATTGGTATATTCCCGGTTGCATGCCTCACACAGGGGGAAGCCGGCCATACTGGTGTTGGGGCGGTCATAGGGCAGTGCTTCTATCAGGGTATAGCGTGGCCCGCATTGCGTGCAGTTGATGAACGGATAACGGTGGCGCCGGTTGGATGGATCATCCAGTTCCCGCAAACAATCATCACAGGTGAAAAGATCTGCAGGCAGATGGATGTCAGCATCCGCAGCTGCCTGGCTGGCTAATATGAGGAACTCATCGGTTTCAATGCAGCCGGTTTCTTCAACTGTTTCGAGTACAGGCCGCGACACAACCGGTGCACTTTGCAGAAGCGTGTCTACAAATTTGTCCAGGTACAGCGCTTCACCCTGTACATGAACTTCAACCCGGCCTGAAGAATTAAGCACCCAGCCGTGCAGCTTGTGTTGTTGTGCATGACGGTAAATGAAAGGCCGGAAACCGACACCCTGAACCACACCGCTCAGGGTGATTTTTCGGGCTGTCTGTCGGGGTGATTGCCTCATTAAATTACGATGCAGTACCCTAGATCTTCGGGTTGGCAGTTTCCCGCAACCCGTTGGCCCACCAGATCCGGCAGGCGCCTTCATCCGATACCATGCAGGGTCCTATCGGGTTACGTGGTACGCAGGCCTTGCCGTAGAGACGGCACTCATTGGGGTAAATCTTTCCGAGCACGACCCCGGCGCAATCACAACCGGGTGGCATTTCTCCTGCCCGCTTGCGCGCATCACCGGCATAAGACGGGAATTGCCGGCGTGCGTCATGCGCCTTGTATTGATTGGCAATAACATAACCGGAATTCGCAATACTGCCTACGCCGCGCCAGTTCGCGTCTTCGATATTGAATGCTTGCTCAAGCTGTCTGCGTGCGGACCGGTTACCGCCTTCACGAACCAGTTCAGGGTAGCAGTTGTCGAGAAAATATCGGTCATCGTTTAATTGGCGCAAGACCGAATACATCGCTGCCAGCAGGCTTTGGGGTGCAAACCCGGCAACCGCTGCGGGCATGTTGTGTTGATCCACAACAAATTGCCACTCTTCCGGGCCCATCACGGTAGCTACATGGCCGGGTGCGATCAATGCGTTGAAACCCGCCTCACCGGAATCGAGCAACATGGCAACGGCGGGCCAGGTCAGGCGCCCGGACAACAGGAGGAATAGATTCTCCGGTACACCTTCAACCAGCATGGCGGCAACCGGTGCGGTCGTGGTTTCGAAACCGGCAGCAAAAAAGACAACCGGTATTTCGGGGTGTTCTTTCGCAATTCTTACCGCCTCGGCAGGTGATGCGATCGGTCGAATATCGGCACCCCGCGCTTTTGCTTCTGCCAGCGTTCGTACCTCACTTTTCCTGACGTTCACCGGTACACGCAACATGTCACCGAATGCCACCAGGATGATGTTTTCCTTCAATGCCAGCTGAATGGCTTCATAGACGTCTTCTTCAGGACATATACAGACCGGACAGCCGGGGCCCGGGATCAGCTCGATATTGGCGGGCAGTGCACTGCGTAGTCCGGCCATGGTGATAGAGCGTTCATGGCCGCCGCATACATTCATGATTTTGACAGGCCTTTCCAGTGGTAATGCACGGATACGGTCTAACCACTGGCTGGCAGTTACTGTCATGGATATTACGGTTGCGGGTGCTCGTGATCGTGATGGTGGTTATGCGCCGCCTGCACAGGCGGTGAAGCCTGTAATTCCAACCGGTGTTTGCTGACAGCCTCACGCAGCCATTGCAGCCAGGTTTCCATGCCCTCACCCGATTTGGCGGAGGTCTGGATCAGGGCAGCAGGGTTGGCCAGGTTGCGTAGATGCTGCTCGGCGCGTGCCGGGCTGAAATCATCCAGTACCGGCAACAGGTCAGCTTTGCTGAGCATCACCATGTCGGCGGTGCGGAACATCACCGGGTATTTCGCCGGCTTGTCGTCACCTTCAGGCACGGATAACAGCACCACGTTGCTATGCTGTCCAAGATCAAAACTGGCCGGACAAACGAGGTTGCCGACATTCTCTATAAACACGACATCGATATTCGACAGGTCGAGTTGGTGAAGCGCATCATGCACCATGTACGCATCGAGGTGACAGGCGCTGCCGGTGGTAATCTGAATCGCGGTTACACCATGGCTGCGTATACGTTCTGCATCATTTTCGGTTTCGAGGTCGCCTTCGATGACTGCAATGCGAAACTCATCTCCGAGGGTTTTGATCGTGGCTTCGAGTAATGCAGTTTTACCCGCACCCGGTGATGACATCAGGTTGATGGCCATAACGCCATATGCGTTGAAATGTTCGCGGTTGTGTTGCGCAGTATGATCATTTTCAATCAGCAGATCATGTAGTACGGTGATCGCCTCGCGTCCACCCTCCGTTTTTTCCAGCTTACCGCCTGCTGATATCAGGTGTTCGTTACCCCGGGTTATGTTGCATCCACAGGTATCACACATCATTTGCTCCAAAATTCATAGTTTTGTCGAATAGTTCCCGGTCAGTTCGTGTCGTTAACCTGCCGCAATCATCTGGTCATAAAGTTCCCAGGCGGTCTGTGCCTCCTGCGGTGTGATTTTTTGAATCGCGTAACCGACGTGAACCACGACGAAGTCATCAACCTTCAGGCCTTCATCCTGCATCATGAAAAGACTGACGTCACGAAACACACCCTTGGCTTCGCAACTGGCGACAAACCCGTTTATTTCGCATATTTGCATGGGGATACCAAGGCACATCGTTTTTTGTTCCAGTGATAGACAGATTAATTAAAGCATAAACGAAATACCGCAACGAGCGGGGACTTGGATCAAGTGAGCTGCCTTCTTTACACAAGTATTCATAAAAACCTACGCACCGGTCAACAAACCCTGGACGATACCGAGTTCATAGATCAACTTGCTGCCAAGCCCGATTGTCAGTAGGCCGACTGAAGCTTTCAAGCCATTGTGAGCCCATGTGAAGCCACGGGCTGAAAACCTCAGGGGCAGACTGATGACTGCGGCCAGCAGGGCCATTCCGAGAATGGAGCCGGCACCGAACAAGGCAATGTAAAGCACGCCCTGGGTTATTGAGGAAACACTGTTAAGTGCCAGGATGATCAGTGCAGCAGATCCTGCCATTCCATGCATCATGCCAACCAGCATTGCCCGTAAAGGGAAAGATTCGGGGTGATCATGGTGATGAAGGTCGTCTGCATGCGCTTGCCCGCCGGTGTGCGAATGGGCGTGGAAGTGAACCGTCGAATCGTGCCGGTGTAAATGAAAATGAATGCGATCCCTGATTAAACGACGGAGCACGTCGAAACCCAGCAGCACCAGCATAAAGCCAACCGCAAGTTCCAGCCCTTGCGCGAATCGTTCGGGAACCAGCGTATCCATCACCAGTACCAAACCACCAAACAGCGCCAGGGTTAATGCATGTCCCGCTCCCCATGCTGCACCTTGCTTTGCGGTCGAGGCGAGAGACCGGCTACGGGTGGCCAGCGATGCAACAGCCGCCACGTGGTCAGCCTCCATTGCGTGCTGCATTCCGATGAGAAACCCGAGAAAAATGACACTAAACACACACACTCCGCAGCTTGGGTAAGACCATTCCAGTTATTGATAAACGGGACCTATGAGCAAATTCACTTTATATTAGTTTTATTTAACGTATATTGATCTGCGTCAATTTGTCACATCTCACGCTGTCCTAGTATATTTGTCAGAAAAAAGAGAAATCAGGTGTGAATCTACCCAATACACTTATACTCGGTATCGGCAATACCCTTCTAAGCGATGAAGGCGCGGGTATTCACGCTCTGAATTTGCTGCAATCATACCACCCCGATTCGACAAATCTTACATATATCGATGGCGGCACACTCAGCTTCACCCTCGCAGCCTACATAGAAGATTGTGAAAACCTGATCGTGTTTGACGCGGCAGAATTAAAAGCACCTGCAGGAACCGTAAGAACCATGTCGGGTGAGCGGATGGACGCGTTTCTGGGTGCAGCCAGGCGCAGTCCGCATGAGGTCGGTTTGCTGGATCTGTTCGATATTGCACGCCTGACCGAATCCCTTCCGGATAATCGTGCATTGATTGGGATTCAACCGGATAGTATTGAATGGGGTATGTCCCCAACCCCGCTGGTTGAGAAAGCATTACCCATTGCTGTTGAGCAGGCGGAAAATCTGCTTAAGCAGTGGGTAACAGCCAACGGAAAGGGCTCAGACTGTAACCCGAAAACAGCAAAACAGCAGGTTCAGGGTTTGCCGTCGTGGGTGAACCCATGAATCAGACAGACACCCCCCGCTTCAATATTCACACGGGTAACGAACTCACCTGGAACGTGAAGCCGATTTTGCACGAGATACGTCATGCACTGTTTGAATTACTGGACAGCGGCAACACCAGCATCATTGACCTGCGCAGCATTCCGCTGGCACCGGGTGAAGAAGAGACCATCATCAATGCACTGGGACAGGGTGAAGTTCACGCCCGCCTGGATGCACTTGGCCGGAGTGATATAGTCGAGACGATGTATTCAGGTGTCTGGCTGATTACCCATTACAACGAAAATGAAGCGGTCGTCAGCCGCTTTATCGAGATTACAGAATTACCGGCCATCCTCAAGTCACAGCATGAGGATATGTCCAAAGCATTGAAAGAACTTACACAAGAGTTGGAAACACAAGACACGTAAATACTTGCGGAGACGGAAACATGAAGAAGGATTTATCCCTGAATGATGGCACCCCGATAGAAGGGACCCCGGAACCTGGGACCCTGGGCGAAACCTTACGTAGCCAGGGGGTTTCCCGTCGCAGCTTTATGAAGTTTTGCGCAACGACAGCGTCAATGATGGCCTTGCCGCCATCGATGATACCAATGATTGCCCATGCGCTGGAGAATGCCAGGAGGCCTTCGGTTATCTGGCTGTCGTTCCAGGAGTGCACAGGCTGCACAGAATCGCTGACCCGTGCTCACTCACCGACCCTCGAGAGCCTGATTTTTGAGTCGATCTCACTTGACTACCACCACACTTTGCAGGCAGCTTCCGGTCATGCAGCGGAAGCGGCGCGCGAGGCTGCGATGGAAGAAAACTTCGGAAATTACCTGTTGGTGGTAGACGGTTCCATTCCATTGGATAACCCGGGTTATTCAACCATCGCGGGTATCAGCAATCTTGATATGCTGACCGAGAGTGCCAAGGGTGCTGCTGCAATCATTGCAGTTGGAACCTGTGCAACCTACGGTGGTATCCCACACGCCAACCCGAATCCGACCGGCGCAGTATCTGTTAAAGATATCATCAAGGACAAACCCATCATCAATGTGCCGGGCTGTCCACCAATACCGGTTGTTATCACCGGTGTGCTGGCGCACTACCTTACTTTTGGCGCAATACCGGATTTGGATCATATCGGCCGGCCCAAGGTGTTTTATGGCCAGAGTATTCACGATCGTTGCTACCGTCGGCCGTTTTACGACAAGGGACAGTTCGCCGAGACCTTTGATGACGAAGGTGCGAAAAAGGGTTGGTGTCTGTACAAGCTCGGCTGCAAAGGTCCGACCACCTACAACGCCTGCGCAACGACCAAGTGGAACAACGGTACCAGCTTCCCGATTGAGTCCGGGCATCCGTGCATCGGTTGTTCCGAGCCTGATTTCTGGGATGGCGGCGGCTTCTATAAGGCGCTGTCAATGCCGACCGAGGATATTTCAAAGACCGCTGTTTACACAGTAGCGGGGGCTGCCGCCGCCGGCGCTGTCATTGGTGCTTTAAACCGTGGCAAGAAAAATAACAGCGACAAAATTCATATCAAGACCACTATTGACGACCTGAGAAAGTGAGTGCGGGTAGTGATGTTTTGTAAGACAGAAAAAATGAGGAAGAGACTATGACCGAAATCGAGCTTCTGAGTTGGGCACGTGGTCCGGGCTTGCAGATTGCAACCATTATTTTTGTAGCCGGTGTCGTGATCCGAATCTTCGAGATATTCTTGCTGGGCAGGAAAGCCAATCTTGCTGAAGCCAAGGGTGGCGAGATGTCCAATGGTCTGAGAACGATGATCACAAGAACGGTTCCTGACCGGACGACTTTCAAGCGCTCAAGTGTCACCATTGTGTCCGGATATATATTTCACATTGGCCTGTTCATCGTCTGTTTTCTGTCCGCACCGCATATCCTGTTTCTGAAAGACGTTATCGGATTTGGCTGGCCGTCGTTGCCGACACCGGTAATTGATGCATTCGCTGTGGTTACAATCATTGCGTTACTGGCCACGCTGGTGAACAGGTTGACCAACAAGGTGATGCGCTACCTGACCAACTTCGAAGATTTACTGACCTGGTTTATCACTTTTTTGCCGGTGGTTACGGGTTACATCGCTTTCCATCGCATAGGCATGACTGCACCGACCTTGCTGGCAGTACACATATTGAGCGTCGAGCTTCTGATGATCATATTTCCTTTCACCAAGTTGATGCATGCATTCACACTGTTCATTGCGCGCTGGTATAACGGCGCGATTTCCGGTTACAGGGGGGTTGCATCATGAGTGCTTCCTTAGATAAAGGTATTAATGCTTTCAAACGACAGATTGATTCGTCCGTTGCGGCCTTCTTCAGTAGTTGTGTCCATTGCGGCCTGTGCGCTGAAGCCTGTCTTTTCTACACGGAAACGGGTGACCCGAAGCGCACACCGATCAACAAGACCGAGCCGTTGAGGCGTATTTGGAAATCTGAATACACACTGTTCGGGCGGGTCGGCAAAATGCTGGGTCTGACCAAAAAGGTCGATGACAAGTTTCTGGAAGAATGGCAGGAACTGGTTTATGACAGCTGTACCCTTTGCGGCCGTTGTTCGATGGTCTGCCCGGTGGGTAACGACATTGCATTGATGATCCGTAAAACACGCGAGGGGATGGCGGCAGCCGGTCAGGCACCCGAAGGCCTGATCGGTGCAACCAACCGTTCTGTCACCATCGGCAGCCCGATGGGTGTGAAATGGCCGGCCTTGCGTGCGCAGATCAAGCACGTGGAAGAAGATAGCGGTTTGAAGATTCCGGTTGATGTCGAAGACGTGGAATACATGTTGCTGTTGTCATCGATGGAAATCATGAATTTCCCCGAATTCATCGAAGCTGTTGCGAAAATATTCGACAAGGCCGGGGCCACATGGACCATATCATCCGAAGCATTTGAAGCGACCAACAGCGGTATCCAGATCGGTGTTTCCGATATCGCGGCTGAGTTGGTGCAGCGTATTGTTGATGTTGCTGACAAGCTCAGGGTTAAGACGGTTATCAGCCCGGAGTGCGGTCATGCCTACATGGCAATACGTTGGGATGGTCCAAACCTGGTTGGCAAACCATTTAACTTCAAGGTCCGGCATATCCTTGAGGTAATGGATGATCTGCGTCAGCAGGATCGTCTGAAGATCGCCACCAAGGAATCGCAGAAGCTCACCTATCATGACCCCTGCCAGATATCCCGTCGTGGTGGAGTTATCGATGAACCACGCAGGCTGATCGATATGATTGCGGATGATTTTGTCGAGATGCCCGACGGTGGAAAGATGAACTGGTGTTGTGGCGCTGGTGGCGGTGTAAGTGCAAATGAGCGTGCAGATGAAATCCGTCTCAAGGTATTTGAACGGAAAAAAGCCCAGCTGGATGAGGTTAAACCGGATGCCATTATCAGCGCATGCTCAAACTGCCGGATTCACCTGGAAGACGGGCTGGAGGAATACAACATGGATATTCCCCTGTTGAGTCTCACAGAAACCATAGCAGAACACCTGGCCGAAGATTGATTGTGCAGGAGCAAGAGAAAATGACTGACATAAACAATGAAGCGCATTTTAGACGGGAACTTGAGTCCCTGGATGACTTGCAACAAAGACGGGTCGCGGCTCTATTCGTTAACCATGTTCTTTCCCTGGGTACGGATAAACGCCTTGAGAGAGTGGTTAAAACAGCGTCGGATGAAGACGCCACCATGGAAGAGCTTGCAGCCGCATTGAAATTGGCGCACGCGGTTACCTTTGACAGTCATGCACGCTGTGGCGCAGAAGGGCACTGGGACGATCAGGCGGGCTACTTTGTTGCCCGTGCAGCCGTTGCCGCAGTCACGCTACCGGACCACTCCAGGGCGGGCGGGCCGGCATGGCAGGCGGCCATGAGCGCGAGAATGGCGCATACCAGTATGTTAATTGATGATGATACGGACCAGCATTCAGCACATACAGAATGCGAATGGCAGTATCAGTGTTTGTCAGACTATCTAAAAGCATAAGCAGAGAGAAAAAACATGAGCGAGCGAATCGTAGTTGATCCGATTACCCGAATTGAAGGCCATTTACGTGTTGAGGCACAAATGGAGGGCAATCGAATCGTCAGCGCATACTCATCCGGTACCATGGTTCGTGGCATCGAAGTCATTCTCAAAGGTCGCGATCCCCGCGACGCGTGGGCATTTGCACAACGTATTTGTGGTGTGTGCACACTGGTCCATGGGCTTGCTTCGATTCGCTCGGTGGAAAACGCACTCAGTTACCAGGTGCCAAAGAACGCAAATTTGATTCGCAACCTGATGGCAGGTGCCCAGTACATACACGACCATGTCATGCATTTTTATCATTTGCATGCGCTGGACTGGGTTGATGTGGTTTCGGCCTTGAGTGCGGATCCTAAAGCGACATCAGAACTGGCACAGTCACTGAGCAGTTACCCGAAATCATCACCCGGCTATTTCTCTGATATGCAGAAAAAACTGAAAGGCTTTGTCGAAGCGGGCCAGTTGGGTATTTTTGCAAAAGCCTATTGGGGACACCCTGCCTATAAACTGCCGCCGGAAGCTAACCTGATGGCTGTTTCACATTACCTGGAAGCCCTTACATGGCAACGTGATGTCGCGCGCCTGCATACTATATTCGGTGGTAAGAACCCGCATCCAAACTTTGTCGTGGGAGGCGTACCCTGTGCGATAGACCTGAATTCCGATTCAGCGATCAATGCGAAAAAACTCTCCCAGGTACAGGACATTATCAACCAGATGAAAGTCTTCGTTGAGCAGGTCTATGTACCTGACACGCTGGCTATCGCAAGCTTTTACAAAGACTGGGGCAGCCGGGGCGAAGGCCTGGGCAACTTCCTGACCTATGGTGACTTCCCGTCCAATGGTATGGATGATCCGTCAGGCTTTATGATACCTGCAGGTGCCATTTTGAACCGCGATCTAAGCACCATACACGATGTTGATATGAATGCCGCGGATGAAATTCAGGAGTACATTTCACATTCATGGTACGACTACAAGGACGGAAAAGATGCCGGTCTGCACCCCTACGATGGTGAAACCGACCTGAATTACACCGGTCCAAAACCACCTTACGAACACCTGGATGTTGAGCAGTCGTACTCCTGGATGAAATCACCACGCTGGAAAGGTCATGCAATGGAAGTGGGTCCGCTGGCGCGGGTGCTCATGCTTTATGCGAGCGGGCATGAGCAGACCAAAGAACTGGTGAATATGACCCTCAATACACTGGATATCCCCGTCGAGGCACTGTTCTCAACATTGGGCCGGACGGCAGCACGTACGCTGGAGACCAAGATATTTGCTGACGCCATGCAGGGCTGGTTCGATGATCTGATTGTCAACGTCAAGGCAGGGGATACGAGAACATTCAACGAAGTGATGTGGGAGCCCTCAAGTTGGCCTAAAAAGGCACAGGGCGTTGGTTTCATGGAAGCGCCCCGTGGTGGTCTTGCCCATTGGATTGTGATTGAAAACGAAACCATTAAGAATTACCAGGCAGTGGTACCGAGTACCTGGAATGCCGGTCCACGTGATGCCAACGGTCAGCCGGGCGCCTACGAGGCTGCCCTTGAAGACAATCATGAATTACACGATGTGAATCAACCCATAGAGATTCTGCGCACCATTCATAGTTTTGACCCCTGTATTGCCTGTGCGGTCCACTTGAGTGATGAGGATGGGGAAGAAATTATCAAGGTTAAGGTGCGTTAGCCGGAGAACAGATCAAGCAGTAGAATAAGAAGATACCGGCAAGTGCATTTCCCACGATTGTGGTCGTGCAGTCACTCCTGTTTCTCGTGATTTGTGATCATTACAACTTTGTTACCGTAAAATTTGTGACTAAACGGGCTCACGGAACAGGGTCATGTCCTCCTTCACAAAATGGCTGACAGCGAATAATTCTCTTTAGGCCCAGCCAGCTGCCACGGGCTGCGCCGTACTTTCGGATGGCCTCCTGCGTATACTGGGAACAGCTAGGTGTGAAGCGGCAGTGCTGGCCTAAAAACGGGCTTAATACGAGTTGGTATGCGCGGATGAGCGCGAGAAGAATCTTTTGCATTACTAATAAATTCCGGTCAAATTCCGCTTGTGGATAAAAAACACTTGCTGTCTCGTTCCAGTTGGGATATAACACTGCACCTTGATTGAGTCCACTTGTGGCTTAGTTTTCATAAAATATATAATAATCAGTAGATTACAGTATATATGCTCAGATTTTCAAGGAGTTATTAGACCTAAATGACTGCTAAAACAGTAAAATTACCCAAAGGGTATAAGCCTTCTCCAGACGAAGAGTACATGAATCCCAAACAAATTGAGTACTTCAGGCAGAAATTGACCAACTGGAGAGACGAGTTGGTAGAAGAGTCCCGCGAAACCATCAGTAACCTGCAGACCGAAGTCAGGGATGTGGGGGACGAAGCCGAGCGGGCTACACGGGAAACTGAAAACAGTCTTGAGTTGCGCACCCGTGACCGGTACCGCAAGTTGATCAACAAGATTAACAAGACGCTGGCCCGTGTTGATGATGGTGAATATGGATATTGTGAGGAAACCGGTGAAGAGATCGGTTTGAATCGTCTTGAAGCACGTCCTATTGCAACCTTGTGCCTGGATGCCCAGGAGCGTTGGGAAATGCGTCAGAAGCAATTGGGCGACTCTTCCTAGTTAGAAGCCGTATATTGCACCAGTTTCCTGGCCCTGGCTTGTCCAGATACGACCGAACTTGAACTTCCTTCAACCCATAGCTCTGCTATGAGTTTCAGTCCAGTCCGGCGTCCGGTCGCACCTGTCCGGCGCCAGCATCCAGGTAACTGGTACAATTTACGGCTTAAGAGAACCCTTGATATTGCACCAGCTTTCCGGCCTTTCAGCTTTCTCTCAGATATAACCTTGCCGTGGTGTAGATAGCCTCCAGCATGGCGTGCAAACCATTTGCCCGGGTAGCCGACAGATGTTGTTGCAATCCAATAGCGGCGATGAACTCCGGTTGAGCATTGAGAATTGCCTCAGCAGAAGCACCTGAATAAACCCGTATCAGAAGGGCGATCAAGCCGGAAACAATGGCAGCATCGCTATTCGCGCGTATATTAACTTCATTGGCATCGCCTTCAATAATTAACCAGACCCTCGATTGACAGCCATGCAACAGGATGTCGTCTGTTTTTTCCGAATCATCCAGTGGTTCGAGTGCTTTACCAAGGTCAATCAGGTACTGGTAGCGATCCAGCCAGTTATCAAAAAGGCTGAAATCACTAATGACTTCCTGTTGGGCTTTTTGCGGGTCGTGCATTCCGGTAGTCCTCGGGATAAGTAGTTCAGTGCCGGTTGGCAGTAGAAGTTACATTAGTCACTGCTTCGACGCCAGCGAGTACCATCGGCAACGTCTTCAAGACTGATACCCATAGCCTGTAGTTGTGCCCTGATTTCATCGGCACGGGCAAAGTTCTTCTGTTTTCGTGAAGTGTTACGTTCCTCGATTAACTGGTCAATCAGGGCATCATCCAGGCCTTCGGTATCGCCTGCAAGCCAGCTTTCCGCGTCTTGCTGGAACAAGCCTATCAGGGCGCCCGCAGCCAGTAATTTGCCGGCGGAAACCCGGGCCGCCTCGGCATTATCGGCATTGGCCAGTCTGCGTGCTTCGCTATTGAGTTCCGCCAGTGCCTCCGGTGTGTTGAGATCGTCCAGCAGGCACGACATGAATTTTTCAGAAACGGCCTGTGCCTCCAGCGGACCAAACCTGGCGTTAGCATCACGGATAACCCCGTAGACACGATCGGTGGTGCGCTGTGCCCGTACCAGGGCCTCTTCAGACCAGTCGAGCGGCTGACGATAATGGGCGCTCAGCAACAGGTAACGCAGGACCTCGCCGGCATTGTTTTTGAGTAGTTCGTGCACCACCAGGGTATTGCCCAGCGATTTGGACATCTTGCTTTTATTGATGGTCACAAAACCATTGTGCATCCAGTAGCGGGCAAATGTTTTTCCGGCATGTGCGCAAACACTTTGTGCAATTTCGTTCTCGTGATGCGGGAATACCAGGTCCTGACCGCCACCGTGGATATCAATGGTCTCACCGAGGTGGAACTCGGACATCACGGAACATTCCAGGTGCCAACCGGGTCTGCCCCAGCCCCATGGGCTTTCCCAGCCGGGCTGGGGAGCTACCGATGGTTTCCAAAGCACAAAATCGCCCGGATGCCGTTTAAAGTCAGAAACCTCAATTCTTGCGCCGGCCATCATTTCAGCGACATTACGGCCGGACAACGACCCGTAATCAGCAAATGACTCGACAGCGAACAGCACGTGCCCATCCGTTTCATAGGCGTGACCGCTATCGAGCAAACGCTGAATCATCTGGATCATTTGTGGAATGTGATCGGTGGCCCGTGGCTCTATACTGGGCTTACCGACACCCAACGCAGCCATGTCCTTGTGATAGATATCCGTGTAATGTTTGGATATGACTTCAATTGAAACATTCTGCTCGGCTGCCGCCGCGTTGATTTTGTCGTCCACGTCGGTGATATTGCGTGCATAGACAACGTTGGGGTAACGGGTTAACAGTAATTTGTGTAACAGGTCGAAAATTACTGCCGGCCGGGCATTACCAATATGCGCGTAGCTATAAACGGTTGGTCCACAGACATACAGGGTTACACGATCCGGGTCCTGTGGTACAAAGACCTGTTTTTCACGTTTCAGTGTGTTGTATAGCAGCAGCGGTTCTGTTTCAGTCATAGTCTTGATCTGGGTTATGTTTTTAAGGACAGGAATCCGGTATTTTAACAAGTTTATTGAACAAAGAGGCAATCACAATGAGTGCAGGTAAAATCATTTCAGAAGGCTACAAAAACCACGTGGCAGAGTTACAGAGGCACTGGGAAAATGCACTTCAGGCCGAAGGTTATGATGCGGCGCTGATCCATGCCGGCAGCAAGCTGGTGAGTTTTCTTGATGATTATGAATATCCATTCCGATGTAACCCGCATTTGCTCTGGTGGTTACCCCTGACACATCATTACGATAGCGCATTGCTGGTACGTCCCGGCAAACGGCCGAAACTGTTTTACTACCAACCCGATGATTACTGGTATTCACCGCCTGCAGACCCGGAATCCTGGTGGGCGGATGAATTTGAAGTTGTATCGGTTCGTGATGCAGATGCGTGGAAACAGGCCGGAATTAATGAACACACGGCTTATATTGGCGATGCGCCTTGCCTTGCTGAAGCAGTTAATGACACCCAGTTAAACCCGGCGCGCCTGCTTAACCGGATACACCTGGAAAGAACACGAAAAACGGCTTATGAAATAGCCTGCATGGCAGAAGCAGCCAGGCTGGGTGCCGTTGCACATACGGCGGCAGAGCAGGCCTTCAGGGAAGGGTTGAGTGAGTATGACATTCACCAGCGTTATTGCATGTCGATACAAATGATTGATGCGGAGTTGCCATATGGCAATATTGTTGCACTGAATGAGCATGCGGCCGTTTTACACTACCAGGAACATGAGCAGCGGGTGCCGGATCACGTGCGGTCATTCCTGATTGATGCCGGTGCAACCGTACACGGTTATGCATGTGATATTACGCGTACCTATACGACAGAATCAGGTGAGTTTTCAGATTTGATTTTGGCGATGGACACCATGCAACAAAGCTTATGTGCGGCCGTAGTTGAGGGTCTGGATTACCGTGACCTGCATTTGCGTGCACACCTGGATATTGCCGGGATTCTGAAAGATTTTGATATTATCAGGCCATCTGCTGAAGATGCCGTGGCCTCCGGCTTGAGCGCTGTTTTCTATCCACATGGACTGGGGCACTACCTTGGGTTGCAGACGCACGATGTTGCCGGTTTGATCGCCGATGTTGAGGGAACACCCATACCGCGTCCCGAAGGCCATCCATTTTTGCGTTTGACCCGCACGCTCGAGGCCGGCAATGTGCTGACCATCGAACCAGGTCTGTATTTCATTGAACCGCTATTACGCAAATGGCGAGAAAATGGTGATGTTGCGGCTATCAATTGGGACAAGGTTGAAACGCTGGCACCGTATGGTGGTATCCGGATTGAGGATGATATGGTGGTGACGGATGGTGCGCCAAGAAATTTGACGCGTGAGGCTTTTGCGGCACTGTAGGGTGCGTAAGGCACTGTAGGGTGCGTAACTAGTTACGCACCCTACGTCTCAATCAGCCCCAGGCCCTTTAACTGGCTAACGGGTAATTCGCTTACCGGACCGTGATTCCAGATGGTTGCCTGGCTGTCGAGCAATGGCTGTCGTTCGGGGCTTGCCAGCCATTTGACGGCTTCTTTGACCTTGGCATCTTCAATCGCTTTGCCGACCAGTTCGTCGAGTTGAGAAATATAGGGCTCGCCTATGATTTTACGCATGACCTCATTTGCAGCACTCAGGTCATCGGGGAATAAGTGTTTGCCGGATTGCATCCGGTAGAGGTCCGATAGGGTTTGCATGGATGACAATGAGCAGTAAGCATCATCCAATAGTCCGAAGATTCCAAGGTTGTCCGGAATAACGTCATTATCTTCAATCCAGTAGGATTCAACCATTTTCAGGATACTGGTGACCTCGGTTTCCAGACCGACATTTCTGGCGGAAGTCCATGCCACGGTCAACAGGTAGGGTACTTGCTCCAGGTAGTTGTAAATGAAACTCGAACCTTGCGCCAATTCCTTTACGCTGGGCCGGGCACCCTGCTTTTCAGCGACTTTTTTCAGAAGCTTTTGTAAGTCCAATGCCGACTGGGGATCGGTGAACTGGGCTGATATGATTTTTTGGATTTGAAGGGTATCCATTATTCTCTGATTCAAAGGGTGATGCTTTTATTCCATGGTTGATTGATGATTTGTTCCTGTTAGTTTAGCAATTTGCGGAACCCGAAGTCAGTCCGGTTTGAATTCTTTGAAAATTCAGCGCGTGTAATTCTGACGTTTGTCCGTTAAGGTTGCCGTTTTCCGACAGATCTGGGATTGAAAAGTGTTACTTTTGTCCATTATTTCATTGTTTATCGGGCCACTACTGTATCAGTGGTTGCGCCGTGGTGGTGGTGTTGCCAAGGCAGTTGATTCTCTGATAATTGTGGTGCTTATGGTGTTGATGGCCTTCTTTTTGATTCCTGAATCATGGGTCGAGCTTGGGTACGGGTCAGTCGGTTTGATTCTGGCTGGTTACCTGGTGCCAGGTTTACTTGAGCAACTGATAAAGAAAGCGGCGCATACCCTGCACATGGTCAGTTTGATACTGGCACTGTCAGGTCTCGCCTTGCATGCCATGCTGGATGGTGCAGTATTGAATACAGGTGCAACAGCCAGTAACCTGTCCCTGGCGATTATTTTACACCGCTTCGGGGTTGGCATGATGATCTGGATGATGGTTCAACCGGTGTTTGGCAGACATATCGCCTTTGCAGTGCTGGGTTTTGCAGCAGTGGCGACAGTGGGGGGGTATCTGCTTTCGGAACATCTGCTGGGTCTGGAAGGCGGCTACACTATCTCAGTGATCCAGGCTTTAATTATTGGTATGATCGTTCATAGCCTTGTGCATCGTAGTCACGGTGCAAGTCATCACCATTAACGGACAGGGTTACGTGTGTCTGACGTGTGTTTATTAACGGTTGGCTCAATTCTTTTGGTGAAATATGCGGTTTAGCCGTTCTCTTCAAATAATCAGTGCCTGCTTAACGCTGGTCAGCGCTGCGGCATGGGCCGATGTGGTTGAGTATGTGGTGTCCGGTGTGGATGAACCCATGCTGACCAATGTACGGGATCACGTGACAGCATTCCAGATTGGGAGTGGCGCCAGGCTCAACAGCCGGTTGCGTCGCAACCTGACCGAGAAAGCAATCAATGCATCGCTCGCCGCGATGCGTCCTTACGGTTATTTTAACCCGGTTGTTGATGTTGAAATTACGCCAGTAGAGAAGGGGTCCTGGTTGCTCACCGTCAACCTGAAAGCCGGCCCGCCGGTGATTGTGAAAGACCTGCAGCTTGAGTTGACGGGTCCAGGCAAGGAACTCAAGTCGCTTAAGACCTGGTATGCTGATTTCCCCCTTGCTAAAGAACAGGTGCTGAATCAGCCGGTTTGGGATAAGGCCAAGCTCGATGCGATGGATTTGCTGGAAGAAGCAGGTTATTTGCAGGCGAATTTCAGCCGTCACGAAATACGGGTTGATCCGGTGGCAAACACGGCCCAACTGGAATTGATTGTGGATACCGGACCCCAGGCCGTGATGGGGACGGTTAAATTCAACCAGGATATCGTCAGTGATCATGTGCTGGCGGGTCTGCGGCGATTTAAACAAGGCGATGCCTACCATGCTTTTTTACTGGAGAAGTTCCGGCTGGACCTGTGGCGCTCCGGGTACTTCGATGATATCGAGGTGGTTGAGCGTCGGGAATTGACGGCAACCCCACCCCGTGTTGACTTTGAAGTAAATGTCAAACCACGTAAGAAGAACACCTACCAGGGCACCATTGGCTATGGAACTGACACACTGGCCCGTCTCCAGTTTTTTTATGGCCGTCACCTGATAAGCCAACGTGGTGATAGTTTTGATATTCGTGTGGGCTGGCAGCAAAGAGACAATCAATTCAGCTTTCTGGCAAATTACCGTTTGCCACGCAAAACAGAGAGCAAGCAATTCTGGATCGCAACCCTCGGACTGCAGACAGAAGATCAGAAACTAAAGGTGTCAGCAAGCGACGACCTGAATAATCAGGTAGATGCTGCAAAGGGAACCGTTAATGATTACTGGTTGAGGCTGGGAAAGACGAGGGCACGGAACATCCACGGCGGGTTCCAGCAATTGTTTGAAACGCTATTTGTCCAGTTCCTGAATGAGAAACGTGATTTTCAGCCGACCGATATTATCGACCCGCTCAGCCCGGACCTGCCTGACTCAGAGCCTTTTTATGACCTCCTGAAGAATACCAGCAACACCCAGGCAATTGGTATTGACTGGGACTGGCCGGAAATCCTTGGAACAGGTTTTCAGACCATTGGTCATCATGAGCGTGCGTGGATGTTTACCTCGAATGATGCCTGGGGTTCCGATCTCGATTTCAGCCAGGTCTACCTGTCCAGTCGTTGGAACTTTCTCGCGACTGACCGCTTGAAAATATTGTTGCGGGCAGAGGCTGGTTACAGTCACGCCAGCAGCATCAGTGTGGACGTACCAACGGAAGGGCCAGACGTAAATGTTGTCGTGACTGATTTACCCAATCTGTACCGCTTCAAAGCCGGTGGTAACCAAAGTGTTCGTGGTTATGGGTTTGAGACTCTGGACAATAACGGCCTTGGCTCAAACAACGTTTTTACCGCAAGTGCTGAAGCTGAATTTCATATTTTTGAAGATTGGAGCATCGCGGCTTTTATTGATGTTGGCAATGCCTTTAATAACTGGAGCACTCCTGATCTGAAACTGGGAACCGGTTTGGGAGTGCGCTGGTATTCGGTGATTGGCGCCTTACGTCTGGATGTCGCGCAAGGCTGGGCACTGGAAGGTAATCCGTGGAGAATCCACCTGAGTATTGGAACAAACCTGCTATGAGTCGCTTCAAGTCGCTTTCATTTGGAAAAATTATCCTGGTGGGGCTTCCGCTTGTGTTGATTTTGACGCTATCTGGTTCTGTTTACTGGTTGTTGAATACCGCGTCCGGGGTGGCGTGGCTGTGGAGCAGGCTGGAAGGGCTCGCTGCAATTGATATTCGTTCCTCGCAGGTCAGGGGAGATCTGGCCTCCGGTTTTAGTATCCAGGATCTGGAGTACCGGTCAGAAAACCTGGACCTGTTGGTTCACGCTACGGAGATTGAAGCAGGTATAGCCTGGTGGCCGTTGTCAATTCAGGTGGACAGATTGTCATTGCAGGACGTGGAAGTCATTACGCGCACTGTGGACTCAGTTGCACCAGACGTGGATATACGCACCGTTATCGAAGGACTCAAGCTACCCGTGCCCGTGCAGTTTGACGATGCTGTATTGACTAATATCAAGCTTCACCAAGACGACAAAGCTTCATTCAAACTGGCCGAGTCTGTCAGGTTCAAGCTTGCACTGGAGGACCAACTGCTTGTAGATCAGTTGGAGATACTGGCAACGGGTTTTGAGACACGATTGCAAGGCTACCTGAATTTTGAGCCGCCGTTTGAGTTGGAACTGACTGCCGAAGGGCTGTTTGAAAAAGCCATGGAGGCAGGTCAACCGGCTTTTGTCTTCCCCTTCAATCTTGAGGCCTCCGGCGACCTGGAAAATGTACGCCTAAACCTGGCGAGTCAAAAATTTGGTCTGAACCTTACCGGTGAAATACGTGACCCCGTGATCAGTCCCGAGTGGAACGTCGACGCGGCTATGGATCAATTCCAAGGGCCTGAGCAGTCGTCAGAACAGGGTCTTACACTGTCGGGCGTCAAGCTGGTCAGCCAGGGAAATATCAATGACTGGTCATTTGTGTTGGGGTCGGGTCTGCAAATGGGCCAGTTAAGTGGTGCCCGTATTGATATTTCCGGTTCAGGCTCTGCAACTGCCGTTGAAATTGATGATGTATCCCTGACCGGTCCCGGCATGGATGTGGGGTTAAGTGGAACACTGGACTGGTCCGGGGAACCTGAAGCCGGCATGAAAGCAGTTATCAGACAACTCGATCTGTCACACTGGACCAGCGGTTGGCCGGTCGGTGAGCATTTGGCGGGCGAACTGGAGTTGAGCTGGTCAGGAAACAGGCTGTTTATTCCCGCAAGCCGGCTGACAGTGAACGGTACCGATTTAGTGGTCAGTATTGATGCCGACATCGATATCGATGCCAATAATGTCAATGCCCGGCTGGATTGGAGCAACCTCCGTTGGCCACTGACCGATTCCACGACCGCTTTTTCCAGCGAATCAGGACAGCTAAGCGTCAGCGGTAGTGTTGATGACTGGATGGCCAACGGGCAACTGGAATTAAAGGTGGGCGACTATCCTAAAGGCCTGTTCGATGTTCGGGGCAGTGGTGACCGGACCTCCGCACGTTTGTCCATTCCTGACGGTGAAATACTGGGGGGCACATTAAGTGGCGAGGGGAACGCTGACTGGTCCCATGTCCTGAACTGGGATGCCGCTATTAAGACGCGCGGAATCAACCCGGAACCGCTGTTGCCGGGATGGCCGGGACAGCTTGACGTGGAAGTTGAAATAAAGGCACATAGCGAACCGCAACAGCTCCAAATCAAACTGGCGACGCTGCAGGGTCTGCTACGAGAGGTGCCAGTTTCCGCCCGTGGCGGGTTGCAGGTGACAGATACCGGTGTGGCATTCGAGTCGCTGGAGTTCCACACCGATCAGGCCGTGTTGGAGCTCAATGGTGCCGTTATGGATCCTGAAGGTGCAGAAGCGAAGTTTAGCGGTCAATTGCCGTCTAAACTTTTGGGCGGGGCCAGCGGTAGCCTTGAATTGAAAGGCCGGTTTTCGAGTCATACCGGCCATCAACTGCTGGAGCTTGAATTGCATGCACTTGAGCTTGGCTGGAATGGGTTTGGCACCAGGAGCCTGGCCGTCAGCACCACGGGCACGGAGATGTCCGGAACTTTACCGGCGCTGCAACTGGATGCCGCAGAAATAACCTGGAAAGACCAATTTCTTGATGAGCTTTCTTTGACTTTTGGCCCGTCCGGTGACCAACATGAACTGAGGGCAAGCCTGTTGAGTGAACAGATCGTACTCAATAGCGTGATGAACATGGCACCTGAAGATCGCGATGATCCTTTAAGCGGATCCTGGCAGGGCCAACTTGCAGCCCTGGAATTAGCTGTCGGTCCGGCCTACATGTTCGAATTGCTTGAGCCTGCAGCCTTTAAATTGTCTGGCGGTTCAGTGTTAATTGAGCCGGCATGCCTGTCCGAAAATGCAGGTGGATCTTTATGTCTTGGCCTCGACTACCAAAGCAATGGTGACTGGTCGTTGGTGGCTGACGCCAAATCAGTTCCGTTTGATTACCTGCGGGATTTGCTGGAACTGGATGTCCATTTTGAGCAGTTGCTTGAAGGACGGATGGAATGGAATCAGCCACATGATGGTCCACCAACCGGTGGAGCAGACTTCCGCATCACGGCCGGGCGGGTACTGGACCTTCTGGATGATGACGTACTGACGCAGAGCAATGAAGGCAGGTTTGCATTCAGTCTGCGAAACGGCAACCTCGAATCCGGTGTTCTTGATGTTGAGTTTCCGGGCACCGGGTTTATTGATGTTGATTTCGATGTTCTGGATATCGTTGAAGATGGAAAGCAGGAAGTCCAGGGACGCGCCATAGCTCAACTGGATCATTTAAGGTTGCTTGGACAGTTGGCCTTGCCCGGTGTGGATGCGGCTGATGGCCGGTTTGAGTCAAATATTCTGTTGGGAGGAAGCCTCTCGGATCCCGAGTTTGACGGTGCATTCAAGTTATCAAATGGATTTATCCACTACGCCCCCATCGGGTTTCAGCTGGAAGATATTGAGTTTGAAGGCCGGGTGACACAGCGTGACCGTGGCAGCTTCAAGGGTCAGTTCCGTGCAGGGGAGGGTGTCGCCACATTGGAAGGCGGCTTTCTTTTCGAAAATCTGGAAAGTGTAAAACTGGAAGTTGAACTTGCCGGCGAACAATTATTGCTGGTCAACACGGATACGCTGAAAATACTCACCGATACCGATCTCAAATTAGGACTTGGTCCACAACGTATCGATATTAGTGGACGAGTCATTGTCCCCAGTGCGCGTTTGACACCGGAAAACCTGCTGCTTGGGGAGGTCAGGGACAGTGAAGACCTGGTGATCGAAACCCCGGAGGGTGCAGTGGAGCCTGAAGCAACTGAAGCGCCAGCGAAGACTCAGGTTTACGGCCAGTTGGAGGTGGCATTCGGTGATGATGTACTCATCAAGGTTCCCGGGATAGAAACCAGCATCAGCGGCAGCACACAGTTCAAGTGGAGTGGTGAACCCGTCCCCATGGCCGATGGTGCCTATACTTTGCAAGGTGAGGTTGATGTCTATGGGCCGAAGCTGAATATCAACAACGGAACGATTAGTTTCCCCGGGGTTCCTGCAGATAACCCTTTACTTAATATCAGGGCGGGTCGGGATATTTTTGGGAATACCCAGATTCGTCGAGCCGGTGTTCGGGTGATTGGCAGTCTCAAACGCCCTGTACTGGAGGCCTATACAGTTCCTGTTACTAACGAGGATCGTGCCTGGACCCTGCTGATTACCGGCTCTGATTTTGACCAGGGGCAGGGGGTCAGTGGTTTTGATGTGGGTACCTATATCGCACCGAAATTATATGTGAGCTATGGCATCAGCCTTTTTGAGGATGACAATGTGATCAGCGCACGTTATGACCTGAAAAAGGGTTTTGGTGTGAAGGTGACTTCCGGTCAACGTGAAACGGGTCTCGACGTTTCCTACACTATCGATAAATAATAAACCCTCGAATTACACCCGTCTTCCAGCTCTGACTTGTTCAGATGTCACTGGACTTGAGCTTCCTTCAACCAATAGCTAAGGCTATTGGCTTCAGTCCAGCCCTTCGCCCAGTGACACCTGCCCGGCGTCAGTTTCCGGAAGCCGGGTGCAATTCGAGGGTTGCCCAAATTACACCCGTCTTCCAGCTCTGACTTGTTCAGGTATCTTTACGGTTGAGTTTTTTCAGGCAAAAAAAAACGGACCTCGTGAGAGGTCCGTGTTTCTTTTTCTCCGGTCAGGGCGACCGGGCCTGCTTGTTGATCAGAAAGCGTACTTCGCCGAGAACTGGAGGCGTGTCAGGTCTCCGTCATTACCACTTTCAACCTCACGGTCGGCATACATGAACTCAATACCAAAGTCGAGTTTAGGTAGCGGACTGTAAATTGCGTTGACATGGTAGCTCGTCGCATTCTTGGTGACGTTCATACCGGTCAGATCGGTATCGTTGTCAACGGTCAGATAGCCAATGGTGAAGTTACTACGCCATTTGCTGCTCCACAGATGACGGTATGAACCAAATACACCGGTCGAATCGATGGCTTTCAAATTACCATCCCCATCAAGAACAGCGCCATTGGCCGTGTTCAGACCCATATAGCGACCCATGCCAGAGCCAGTGCTCGCCATCCAACGGAAATCGTCCTTGTTGCCAAACACGAATTTACCTGACAGGCTGATACCCCAGCCGGTTTCGGAGTCGCTGACACTCAGAGGTCCAGCTACGCCTTCATACCTCAATTGCCGTACGATACCTGCAGCTGTGAAACCACCCCAGTCACCTTTCAGGTTGTAACGCAATACGAGATCGGGAACCTTGTTGTCATCCGTGACGATGCGGCCGCCTCCGCCGTAGGGCGTGATGGTCGTTTCCGGATTTTCGATGGCAAACTGCCAGTTGCCGGTGGTATAACGAATCATGGCCTGGCGACCGAATATGGTTGACTCAGCCGGCCCGACAAAGTCGAGGTTCTCAGGTAATGCACCAACGTTGAAAAAAGTCATCCAGGTCTGACCAAACAGCCAGTTGTTGTAGGTTAGGAAGGCATGCCGGAGACGCGGTTGGTACGAATTGGAAATCCGTTCGTCGCCACCAGGGGCCAGCAGGAAATCCATTTCGATAAATGTACCCAGCTTGGCACCATTATCAAGCAGGTGAGTACTGCGGAAGTTGATACGTGATTCCTTGGCATGGAGATCCAGGTAGCTTTCGCCATCCGCGCCTTTAGGCCCCACCGGAACGGTGCCGGCAATATAGAAATCCCTGCCTGCGCCGGAGTAAGAGCCAGCGCCGTAGTCACTGTAGATCGTGTCAAGTTTGATATAACCGCCAAATTTGTAGCTGTGCTTGTGGGTTTCTTCCGCCACCGCCGCTTCGTGCTCACTCAGCAATTCGGTGACTTTGGCTTCTGCTGCCTGTTCAGCCTTTGCTTCCAGTGCTGCTGTGTCGACAGGCGCGGCTGGTGCGACAGGCGCCTGTTGGTTTTGCAGCAACTTGTGAACCAGTGCCTCAAGCTCAGTAATACGTTGCTCAAGCGCTTCTGTATTGTCCCCGTCTGCAAAGACACTGCCAGACCAGCTACAGCCTAGAACTGCTGCAATTGACAGGCTGAGAAGGGTTTTTCTTAAAGCTTTTTGGGCCATGATAGCCTCTCCTTCAAGTTAATGAGTTGTGTGCGTTCGCAATAATGCTCAAGTTCAGTGCAGGGGAGTATTAGTCTTTGGTCTAATGACCTGTTTTCGGAAGTCTTGCCCGGCCTTTGAAGAATTACGGTCGATCACGTTTTCGACCAAGGTCTAATGGGTGTGGCAGCTACTTGAGTGAGAGAATCACAGACCAGTCTAAATAAGGGCGCATCGCATGGACAAAGTTTCTCAGGTTGCTGAAAATGTGATGATGCATCTGGACATTGACGCATATATGACTGGCTGGTCAGAATGAAGAGCTAATGGCAAACCGGTTAATGGCATTGCAGGCAGAAAAGGTGATTGTCGCCGATGATCACCCGTTGTTTCGTACTGCAATCAAGGAAGCACTGCAGGCCAGCCAGGGTAAAACGACTTTTCTGGAAGCCAATTCGTTTGAATCCCTGCAGTTGCTGGTCGATGAGAACCAGGACGTTGACCTGGTTCTGTTGGATTTACATATGCCCGGAGTCAGTGGTTTCGCCGGCCTGGTTTACCTGTGCAAACGTTATCCCAGTGTTCCAGTGGTGATCATCTCTGCAAATGAGGACCCGGTCGTCATCCAGCGTGCCCTGGACCATGGCGCCGCAGGATTTATCCCCAAATCCTCCAATATCAAGACTATTACCAGTGCGATTAACGACATCCTGATGGGTGAAATATGGGCACCGGTCTCGAAGCAATCTAATTTGCCGGGTAAAAATGTTTCCGAGTTGGCACTGGCTGAACGCATGGCGCGGTTAACGCCACAGCAATTCAAGGTGTTAATGATGGTCTCACAAGGGATGCTGAATAAACAGATTGCCTACGACATGGGTATTTCGGAGGCTACGGTCAAGGCACACGTGACGGCAATCATGAATAAACTGGGGGTCAGTAACCGAACCCAGGCCGTGTTGGCTGCGAGTAAACTGGATGTCGTGTTGCCTACAGTGTAACCCCGTTAAAAGGACCAGGCTCCTAGGTTTTGGTTTTCATCATGTTGCTCATAAGCGCTCGCAATGCGGCCGGTCTGATCGGTTTGCGTAAAAGTCCATAGCCCCTGGCTTTAACGGCTTCCTCCAGTTCGCTTGAGCGGTTGGCAGTTATGACGATGGCCGGCAGTTGGGTCGCGAGAATTTCGTCCAGGTGTTGCATCACCTGCAAACCATTGCTTTGATCGTTGAGTTGGTAATCCACCAGTACGAAATCGGGCGTTCCATGCATAAGCACCTGCTGCGCAGCCTGTGCCTGGGTCTCGGCCAGCAAAACGGTAGGGCAGCCCCAGCGGTCAAGCAGCAGGTTCATTGCCTCGAGTATGTCAGGCTCATTATCCACACACAGTACGACCA
>Ga0316194_10000118_pt1 | contig 41351 bp, 38 predicted proteins | sample CroRivsedime1_MG_FD_204936 | JGI IMG/M metagenome (GOLD analysis project Ga0316194, IMG submission 204936) | Coastal sediment microbial communities from Maine, United States - Cross River sediment 1 | ecosystem: Environmental > Aquatic > Marine > Coastal > Sediment | place: USA: Maine...
CCAGGTTGAAAAAACCTACTCGGCGCCGTTTGCTGTCCACCTGTATGCCAGGGAGACGGTGACCGGCCCGGATGGTGAACAGATCAGGATATTTCCGCGCCTTGAATTTGGTGGTGCACAGTTGACGGATCCGGTTAAGCAGAAGAACGCGGATATCGCCCGACGCTCAGCAACAGCGCTGGCCGAAACGGTGGCGATTGTTTTAATGCTCTACGGACTACTGGGGCTGCGCCTGGCGCGCAAATGGCGCCAGCCGTGGGTATCTGCACTGCGTATCGTGGCGAGAGGTGCTTCTGACGTGCCCTGGCGCACGGCGCTGTTGATCCTGGCTGTTTTCATACTGTTGATCAGCCTGATGATAAACCTGTCCGCTGCTTACCATATTTTCGGCACCGACAAGGTTGGCCAGGATGTGTTGTACCAGACCATAAAGAGTATCCGTACCGGCCTGGTGATCGGTACCCTGACGACCCTGGTCATGCTGCCATTCGCAGTGCTGCTCGGCATGATGGCGGGTTACTTCCGCGGCTGGGTGGACGATGTCATCCAGTATCTTTACACAACGCTCAACTCAATCCCGGGCGTATTGCTGATTGCAGCGGCAGTATTGATGATGCAGGTCTACATGGCCAACCACCCGGAACTGTTCGAGACCATGGCGGAACGTGCTGACCTGCGCCTGCTGTTCCTGTGTCTGATTCTCGGCATTACCAGCTGGACCGGACTGTGCCGCCTGCTGCGTGGTGAAACCCTGAAACTTCGCGAACTGGATTATGTGGAGGCGGCTGATGCCTTCGGCGTGGCGAAGTCCACCATTCTGGTACGTCACCTGCTTCCCAATCTGATGCACCTGGTGATGATTGCCGTGGTCATCGATTTCAGCGGCCTGGTGCTGGCCGAGGCCGTGCTGTCCTACGTCGGTGTTGGTGTTGATCCCACCACCCAGAGCTGGGGCAACATGATTAACCGTGCACGCCTGGAGATGGCGCGGGAACCGATGGTGTGGTGGTCGCTGCTGGCCGCGTTCAGTTTCATGTTCATCCTGGTGCTGGCAGCAAACCTGTTTTCCGATGTGGTCCGGGACGCCTTTGATCCGCGTATGCGGGCACAACGATAAATTATGAGTGAAGTACTGTTACAGGTAAAAGAACTAAGCGTCCGAATCGGTAGCGGGGATAGCGCCATTCGTCCTGTGGATGCCGTCAGTTTCCAGATCAGGCGCGGTGAGACTTTTGCCTTGCTGGGTGAGTCGGGCTGCGGTAAATCCATGACTGCGCTGGCGCTGTTGCGCCTGTTGCCACAACCGGTCGGCAAGATTGTCGGCGGTTCGGTGCAGCTGAACGGAGAGGAGCTGCTGTCACTGCCCGAAACCCACATGCGCGCTGTGCGTGGCGGCCGTATCGCCATGATATTCCAGGAGCCGATGACATCGCTGAATCCGGTAATGACCATCGGCGACCAGATCGCAGAAAGCCTTGAGCAACACAAGGGTCTGCGCGGTGCGAAGATGCAACAACGGGTGGTCGAACTGCTGGACGATGTCGGTATCCCCGACGCCGCACGTCGCTATGGCGAATACCCTCACCAGTTGTCCGGCGGTATGAAACAGCGCGTCATGATCGCTATGGCACTGGCCGGTGATCCGGATCTGTTGATCGCCGATGAGCCGACCACTGCGCTGGATGTCACCATCCAGGCACAGGTGCTGGAACTGATCAGACAGCTGCAGAAAAAGCATGGTATGGCCGTGCTGCTGATAACGCATGACCTGGGTGTGGTCTCGGACATGGCGGATCGTATCGCTGTTATGTACGCCGGCCAGCTGGTTGAACAGGCCCCGCGCGATGTTTTTTTCGGGCATGCACAACATCCCTACAGCAATAAATTATTTGCCGCGCTTCCGGACAGCAGTAAACGCGAGGAACGGCTAACCGTTATTCCCGGCACCGTGCCGCTGCTCAACCAGACCTTTTACGGCTGCCGTTTCGCCGATCGTTGTGAACGTGCCTGGGATATTTGTCAGCAGCAGGTTCCGGGCTGGTTCGAAATCGCTTCACAGCAAGGTGAGGCGCTTGCGCCGAGAGGGTACCCTGGGGTGCAAGGTGAGGCGCTTGCGCCGAGAGGGTACCCTGGGGTGCAAGGTGAGGCGCTTGCGCCGAGAGGATACCCCGGGGTGCAGGGTGTACGTTGTCATCTGGCTGATCCCACGCTTTCGGCGCCAGCGAGCCGGCCGGCCGGGGATGAAGTGACAGCGCCAGCCGTCCGCACCAGTACGGCGCCAAACAACGCGTTGCTTGAAGTCGATGAACTGAAGGTTCATTTCCCCATTCACAAGGGTCTGTTTAAACGGGTCATCGGCCAGGTGCGCGCAGTGGACGGTGTTAGTTTATCGATCACCGAGGGGCAGACCCTGGCACTGGTTGGCGAATCCGGCTGTGGTAAAACAACAGTCGGCAAGGGTATCCTGCAGCTGCTGAAACCTACCGCCGGCAGCGTATGTTTTGAGTCTGTCGAGCTGACCCGACTCAAGGGGGAGGCGCTGCGTAGCCGGCGCTCGGATTTCCAGATCATATTCCAGGATCCGTACTCCTCCATGAATCCACGCATGAGTATCGTGGATATTATTGAAGAGGGCATGATCGCCCAGCGGATCGGCGCCAACGCACAACAACGCAGACAGCGCGCGCAGGAATTGTTGCGTCAGGTTGGATTGCGGCCCGAACACATACACCACTATCCACACGAATTCTCCGGCGGTCAGCGTCAGCGTATCTGTATTGCACGCGCACTGGCGGTGAATCCCAAGCTTATAGTCTGCGACGAACCCACCAGCGCACTGGATGTCTCTGTGCAGGCACAGATTCTCAACCTGTTGCAGGACCTGCAACGTGAGCTGGGCCTGTCGTTCCTGTTTATTACTCACGATCTGTCGGTCGTATCCTATATAGCCGACCGGGTGGCGGTCATGTACCTGGGTCGTATTGTGGAAGAGGGTGAAGTAAACGAAGTGCTGGAAGATCCGAAACACCCCTACACCCAGGCGCTGCTTTCAGCCGTTCCGCGCATCAATGGAGAAAGTGATCGCAAGGTTATCCGCCTTGAAGGTGATTTGCCTTCGCCGTCAAATCCACCGCAAGGTTGTCATTTTCATCCGCGCTGCCAGCAGGCCATGCCGGAATGCAGCACAAGCTACCCGCAGGTCACCCATCTGTCGGAAAGCCGCACGGTTCGATGTCATCTGGTGCACAACTGAAAACCATTGCAATCCGTAACGTGTGCCGGGGAATTGCTCCACCGGCATCGTGTTAGACTGCCGGATTATTTTTACAAGGGGAAGGCAGCAATGACCAGTAAATCCTTTCATCCACCGGCACGTACCCTCATGGGCCCGGGTCCGTCCGACGTTAATCCACGCATCCTCGAGGCCATGTCACGTCCCACCATTGGTCACCTGGATCCAGCGTTTGTGGGCATGATGGATGACATGAAAGGTCTGCTGCGCCATGCCTTCCAGACCGGGCATGAGTTGACCATGCCGGTCTCCGCGCCGGGTTCGGCCGGTATGGAAACCTGCTTTGTAAACCTGGTCGAGCGGGGGGACAAGGTGGTGGTATGCCAGAACGGTGTGTTCGGTGGCCGTATGAAGGAGAATGTTGAACGCTGTGGTGCGACGCCTGTTATGGTCGAGGATGAGTGGGGTAAGGCAGTCGATACCAACAAGGTCGACGAGGCGCTGAAAGCCAATCCGGATACAAAGGTACTGGCCTTCGTGCACGCTGAAACTTCCACTGGCGCCCTGTCAGATGCAAAAACGCTGGCCGAAATCGCACACAATCACGACTGCCTGATCATTGCTGACTGCGTGACATCGCTGGGTGGTTCACCGCTCAAGGTGTCGGAGTGGGGGCTGGATGCGGTGTATTCCGGCAGCCAGAAGTGCCTTTCCTGTACCCCGGGCCTGTCACCGGTTACGTTCAGTGAGCGTGCTGTCGAGGCGATCAAAAGCCGTAACAGCAAGGTGCAAAGCTGGTTCCTGGATCTGAACCTTGTGCTGGGTTACTGGGGAGGCGGTGCCAAGCGTGCCTACCATCACACGGCGCCGGTCAATCCCTTGTACGGCCTGCATGAAGCGCTGGTGTTGCTGGAAGAGGAAGGAGTCGAGAATGCCTGGCAGCGCCACACTCACAATCATATGGCGCTGCGCGCCGGTATCGAGGCACTGGGGCTGTCTTTTGTGGTCGACGAAGCAGACCGGCTTCCACAACTGAATTCGGTCACTATTCCAAAGGGCGTCGACGACGCCACGGTGCGTGCTCGCTTATTGAATGAATACTGTCTCGAAATCGGCGCGGGCCTGGGGCCGATGGCCGGCAAGATATGGCGCATTGGCCTGATGGGGTATGCGAGTAACCAGCGCAACGTGTTGCTGTGCCTGGGGGCGCTGGACGCAGTGCTGGCGGATATGGGGGCGCCGGTGACAGCAGGTGTGGCAGTGGAAGCCGCGATGAAGGTATACGCTTAGGGATGATCCGTGAAAGTGCATAAAAAAAGGGGGCGGTTAGCCCCCTTTTTTTATATCGGGTTACAGCCTATTTCTGTTCATCCCCGCCGGATGTTTCATTTGCAGGCTCATCTTTCTTTTCGTCAGCCGGCTCGGCAGGTGCGGCCTGTTCTGACTCCCCGGATTGTGGCGCTGTTGCCGGGGGTGTATTCATAACAATATTTGCGCCTTCTCTCAGCCCGGTGATGTATTGCTGCACACGCTGTTTCTGCAAAAAGGCCTGCATCTGTGGTTTTACCTGATCAAAGGACGGAGGTGTGGCGGTGCGTGAATCGTCCAGAATGATGACGTGCCAGCCAAACTGGGTTTTCACAGGCTCCTTGGTGTAAGCCCCTTTTTCAAGGCTCGCAGCGGCTTCGGAGAACGGAGCAACCATCTGTTTGGGCGAGAACCAGCCCAGTTCACCGCCGCTCTTGCCGGACGGACCCGTGGAGTGTTCCTTGGCCAGTTCGGAAAAGTCAGCTCCCTTGTCCAGCTCGGCGATCAGCTTTTTCGCTTCGTCCTCTTGCTCGACAAGGATATGCCGTGCCTTGTACTCGCTACCCTTTGGCACCTGCTCATCGTAGAGTTTTTTCATCTCTTCATCGGTAATCGGGTGTGCTGACAAATATTGTTTTATGGCTGCTGAAGCAAACACGGCCCGCTTTTGCTGCTCGATTTGCAGCTGGAGCTCGGTATCCTTGCTCAGGCCTTCCTTTTCACCACTCTGACGCGCCAGTTCCAGATTGATGACTTCGTTAAGAATGGTTTCGCGGTTCATGGCGGCAGGGTTGCCCGGAGCACGGGCCTGCATCTGTTGCTGGTAGAGTTCGAACACCGCTTCGGTGATCGGTGCACCGTTTACCGTGGCAAGTACCGGGCTACTGTCATTGACAGGTGCAACCGTGGTTGTCGCCGGTCCGGTGTTCTGTGTAGTCGACGGCCGCTGGTCACAGGCGGTAAGTAATACGCCCAGTCCCAGTGCCAGGCTCAGATAACGAAGTTTCATGGTGTTTTCCTTGATTTTCAGGGTTGGTTTAGGTGAATCGGGAACCTGCTTCCGCAGGCGTGGATGCCTTGATACTCAAGGCGTGTATTTCACTGTGCATGGCATCTTCAAGCGCTGCATAGACAAGGCGGTGACGCTGGATCGAATTTTTGCCCTCGAATGCTTCAGAGACAATTTCGACTACGAAATGCCCGGCGCCACCGGCGCTGGCATGGCCGGCGTGTTTGGCGCTTTCGTCTATTATGTTCAGCGCATCGGGTGTGAACACCTCGCTCAAACGTTTGCGAATCATGGCAATACGTTCGGCGTTCATCATGGTAATACTCTCTTGAAGGGTTTAACGGTTACGCTTGCGTAGACACCGGCAGCGACATAGGGGTCGGCCTTGGCCCAGGCCTGTGCCTCTTGCAGCGAATCAAATTCAGCGACCACCAGGCTGCCGGTAAAACCGGCGGGGCCGGGGTCTTCACAGTCGATCGCAGGGTGCGGGCCGGCCAGGATCAAACGACCCTCATCGCGTAACTGTCCCAGGCGTTCAATGTGCTCAGGGCGCGCGGCCAGCCGCTTGTCGAGCGTACCTGCATTATCCTGGCTGATAAAGGCATACAGCATTCAGGATTCCTCTTCGACCTTTTTATGGTCCTCGATATAGCGGCTGAGGTAAAAGGCCTGGCCAATCACAAACGCAAAAGTGATGCCGAGCATACCGAACAGTTTGAAATTTACCCAGGCTTCTTCGGAGTAGGTAAAGGCAACATACAGGTTGAGTAATCCGATACCGACAAAAAAGGTGACCCACATCCAGCTCAGGCGCAACCACACCGGGCGCGGTGCCTGCATGGCGTGACTCATCATGCGTTCCACCAGTGGTTTGTCGCCGACCCAGTGACTGCCCGCGAACACTATCGCGAACAGCCAGTTGATGACGGTCGGTTTCCACTTGATGAATACCGGGTCGTGCAGAAACAGGGTCAGCCCACCGAATACCAGCAGCAGACCGAGGGTGACCAGGTGCATTTTTTCAAAACGGCGGTGTTTGAACCAGAAGCCGAAAGTCTGGACCGCAGCGGCGGCCATCGCCACAGCGGTCGCTACATAGATGTCATACATCTTGTAGGCGATGAAAAACAGCAGAATCGGAAAAAAGTCGTAAAGGAATTTCATTTTTTTATGTCTGTATGTGTCTCTGAGTCAATGCAGGGAGCGATTAACGCTCCATTTCCGATAGTAACGGTCCATGACCTCACGTACGTGCGGCGGGTAGTTTAGCAAGTCCATCTGTTCCATGCCCTGGGTAAAGAATCCGGGCGCATCTTCCGGCAGATGCCTGACCAGAACCGTAAACGCCTCTTCCATGACGTCTGGCTGGTGGGTGCGTGTCGCCACAATCGCCCGGTTCATATGCAAAATCCGCCATGGCCGACCAGGATTGGATTTATCCAGATCCTGCTGGATGGGGGCTGCCGTAGCGTCGATGACTTCCCCCATAGCCTGGTACAGCGCCAGCAGTTCGCCGGGTTCATTGGCCCCGTTGGCGGCCCGAGCCAGTGCGTCCACCACCGGATCCAGATGCAGCAGCTCGCCACCGTGGTGCGCAATCCAGCGCGCCATGGCAATGGTAAAGCGCTGCAGGGTCTCGAAAACCACTGGAAGATCAAGGTGATTGGCCCAGTGTAGCGACTGGTCGAACAGTTCCAGCGCGTATTCACCCATTTCAGTGACATCCTCAGCACTGGCCTGGTTCCCGACACTTATCGCGCTGTCTTCGCTCAGGCTGGCCTCGGTACGCTGCATGGCATCGTACAGTCGCTGAAAAGCCTCGCCAAGCAGTGGCGGCGAGGAGCTGCCAGGGCCGTCGGACGTGTTGTCCTGAAGCTGCCAGGCTTCCAGCAGGTCCGCCAGGGGCTCATCCAGCTGATTACGGAAAGCGTCTGCAGTGGGGGCAAGGAGATTCATGGGGCGCATGGTACCGGATCGGGAATTTTTCCGCAGGGGCAGCGCCGGACAGGGCGCTCCGGTACAATAGGGCGGATGTGTTGCTACGATTTACACAGTCATTCGACGGCGTCCGACGGCACCTTGTCCCCGGCCGCCCTGCTGGAAAAAGCCCACAGCGCGGGTGTGGATGTGCTGGCGCTGACCGACCACGATACGCTGGACGGCGTTGCCGAAGCCCGGCGGGCTGCAGCGGCACTGGATCTGCAGCTGATCCCGGGTGTGGAAATGTCCGTTACCTGGAAAGCCATGACCCTCCACGTGCTCGGCCTGAATGTCGATCCTGACAACCAGGCATTGCTGGCCGCCTTGCAGGATCTGTGTGTCACGCGTGATCAGCGTGCGCATCAGATTGCTCACAAGCTGGCAAAGGCAGGTATACCCGGCGCGCTGGAGGGCGCCCGTCGCCACTCCAGGGGTACGATACTGAGCCGTACCCACTTTGCACATTTCCTGATCGAAACCGGACGCGCGGCATCGATGCAGGGTGTGTTCAAAAACTTCCTGGTTAAAGGCCGGCCTGGGTACGTACGCGGTGAATGGGCGTCCATGGAACAGGCGCTCGGCTGGATTCGGGGTGCGGGCGGTTTGCCGGTGATTGCGCACCCGGCGCGCTATCGCCTGACGCGCAGCAAACTCAATACCCTGGTTGGTGAGTTCCGTGAAGCCGGCGGAGTGGGGCTGGAGGTCGTGTCGGGCAGCCATAACCGGGACGAGACCCTGCACATGGCAGCGGTGAGCAGAGCACACAAACTGTATGCGTCCTGTGGTTCAGATTATCACGGGCCTGAAAAACCCTGGGTTGAGCTCGGCAGACTGCGCGAGTTTCCGCAGGGTTGCACACCGATCTGGTGCGCGGATGCCTGGCCGGTAGCGACGGCTGCGTGAGCCAGTATTTCGAAATCCATCCGGACAATCCGCAACCGCGCCTGATCCGGCATGCCGCCGACATTATTCGCGACGGCGGTATTGCTGTGTTACCCACCGACTCCAGTTACGCACTGGCCTGTCACCTGGATGACAAACGTGCAGTGGAACGTATCCGCCGTATCCGTGAACTGGACAAGAAACATAATTTTACGCTGGTATGCCGGGATCTGTCAGAGATTGCGACCTATGGGCGCGTGGGGAATTCGGCTTACCGCTTGTTAAAGGCGAAGACCCCCGGAGCCTATACCTTTATCCTGCGTGCAACGACGATTGTACCGCGACGGCTGCAACATGCGAAAAGAAAGACTATTGGTATCAGGGTGCCGGATCACCCGGTTATCAGGGACCTGTTGATTGAGCATGCTCAACCCCTGATGAGTGTTACGCTGATGCTGCCAGGCAATGATTTTCCGGAAACCGATGCCTGTGAAATCCGTGACAAGCTGGAGCACCTGGTGGATCTGGTTGTTGATGGCGGGAATTGCGGCGTGGAGCCGACTACCGTGATCGATCTGACCGAATCGGTGCCGCTGGTGACGCGACATGGCCGGGGTCCTGCTGACGACCTGGAGTAGATATGAGATTAACCGGGTTACAGGCGCTATACTGCGCGCAATTATGAAAGTAAGTCTAGTACAGGCGATAGCGGCCTGGTTGTTACCCGTGCTGCTGGCTGTTACCGTGCACGAAACCGCTCATGGCTGGGTGGCGCGGCGCTTCGGCGATAAAACCGCGGAAATGCTGGGACGCCTGACGCTAAATCCGATAAAGCATATTGACCCGGTCGGGACGATCCTGGTTCCGGGCCTGATGTTGCTGTTGCCGGGTGGTTTTGTATTTGGCTGGGCCAAGCCGGTGCCGGTGGACTGGCGGAATTTCAAGCATCCAAAGCAGGATATGGCCTGGGTGGCTTTGGCTGGACCTGTGTCCAACCTGCTGATGGGCGTTGCCTGGGCAATCACCGCGAGAATCGCGCTGGGGATGTCAGCTGAGAACTGGGTGGCGCTACCCTTGCTGTTCATGAGTGTGGCGGGCATGTTTATCAATACGATTCTGATGGTGCTGAATCTGTTGCCGTTACCGCCGCTGGATGGAGGTCGTGTGCTGACGGGACTGTTACCGGCGGCCTATGCGTACAGGTTTTCGCGTATTGAGCCCTACGGGTTCTTTATACTGGTGGCGTTATTGATGACGGGTGTGCTGGGGGTCGTCCTGTGGCCGTTAGTCACCCTGTTTCTGGAGTTTCTGGCATCCGTGGCAGGCATGAAGCCGGGCTACTTTCAGACTGTACTGTTAGCGTTGATGAGGAGCTGATTCACTTTGACGAGCGAATCCAAAAACCGTGTCCTGTCGGGCATGCGGCCCACCGGCCGTTTACACCTGGGACACTACCACGGGGTATTGAAAAACTGGGTCAGGCTGCAGCACGAATACGACTGTTTTTTCTTTGTCGCTGACTGGCACGCACTGACTACCCACTACGAAGATCCGCAGATTATCCGTGACAGCGTGACGGATATGGTCATTGACTGGCTGGCAGCGGGAGTGAATCCTGCCAACGCAAAAATTTTCGTGCAGTCCGATGTTCCGCAACACGCAGAATTACACCTGCTGCTGTCGATGGTTACGCCGCTGGGTTGGCTGGAGCGAGTACCCAGTTACAAGGACCAGCAGGAGAAATTGCGCGAACGTGACCTGGCGACCTACGGTTTTCTCGGTTACCCGTTGTTGCAGAGTGCGGATATCCTGATCTACAAGGCTGGTTCGGTGCCGGTCGGCGAAGACCAGGTGGCGCATGTCGAGCTGACACGCGAGGTGGCGCGGCGTTTTAATCATCTGTACGGACGTGAACCGGACTTTGAGGAAAAGGCCCTGGCAGCCATCAAGAAGATGGGCAAGAAAAATGCCAGGCTGTATAAAGAGGCGCGCAGGAACTACCAGGAAAAGGGTGATCAGGAAGCACTGGATGTTGGCCGGACACTGCTGGAAGGGCAGGGTAACCTGACCATGGGTGATCGCGAGCGTTTGTACGGCTATCTGGAAGGCAGCGGGCGTATTATTTTACCGGAGCCCGAGGCACTGTTGGCGCCGGCTTCAAAAATGCCGGGTCTGGACGGACAGAAAATGTCCAAGTCCTACGGTAATACCATTTCATTACGTGATGAACCCGCAGATGTCGAACAGAAATTGCGTACCATGCCGACCGACCCGGCGCGGGTGCGCCTGAAGGACCCGGGTGATCCGGACAAGTGTCCGGTGTTTCAGCTGCACCGGGTGTATTCCGACGATCACCGGCAGCAGTGGGTCAGGGAAGGATGTGCCTCGGCCGGGATCGGTTGCCTGGAATGCAAGCAACCGATTATCGACGCGGTACTCGGTGAGCTCGCGCCGCTCAGGGAGCGCGCCCGGGAGTTTGAGGAAGATCCGCAGCTGGTGCGCAATATTTTGCAGGAAGGTGCTGAGGCGGCGCGCGACGTTGCAGAAGAGACTATGGATGAAGTGCGGTCTGCAATTGGCTTGAAATATTAGAAAAACCCCTGATTTTTCATTGGCAGCAATAGAATGCTGTCAGGTAAGAGCGGAGTTCCCATTCCTTATGGCGACGTTTACAATGCGTCAAACCACGTGAGCCGAGTGCATGACAGAAACCCAGTCCCCTGCCGAACAGACGCCAGAACAAGCTGAGATGCCCTTTGCCTTTGTGCAGGGTGAAGCGGTCACCACGCTCCCCAAAGATCTATACATCCCGCCGGATGCGCTGGAAGTCATCCTGGAGGCATTCGAAGGTCCGCTCGACCTGTTGCTGTACCTGATCCGGCGCCAGAATCTCAATGTGCTGGACATTCCCATCGCCGACATCACCCACCAGTACATGAAGTACATCGATTTGATGGAAGACCTCAGGCTGGAGCTGGCTGCCGAGTACCTGGTAATGGCCGCCATGCTGGCGGAGATCAAGTCGCGCATGCTGTTGCCGCGTCCCGTGGAGGTTGATGAGGAAGAGGATCCGCGTGCCGAGCTGGTGCGTCGCTTGCAGGAGTACGAGCGTTACAAGCAGGCGGCGGAAGATATCGACCGGATTCCCCGCGTGGGTCGCGACGTCTTCCCGGTCGAAGTCCAGGCGCCGGAAAAGCAGGTAGTACGTAAACCACCGGAAGTGAGTCTGCAGGAGCTGCTGATTGCTGCCAAGCAGGCCATGACCCGTGCGGAGCTTTTTTCGCATCACCACATACAAATGGAAGCGCTGTCAGTGCGTGAACGCATGTCGATGGTTCTGGAAGTTACCGGGAGCGATGAGTTCATCCCGTTTATTTCGCTGTTTCAGCCGTCTGAAGGACGTATGGGGGTCGTGGTAGCGCTGCTGGCGGTGCTGGAACTCATCAAGGAATCCCTGATTGAGCTGGTACAGTCGGAACCTTTTGCCCCCATATATATCAGGGCGGCAGTATCAGCGGCCATACTTGAAGACAAACAGCAGGTTGCCGTTGCCGGCGAATCCTGAGGTACAGAGAAGATGAGTGCATCGAGTATCAAGAATGTTGTTGAGGCCGTACTGCTCGCGGCGGGTAAACCGTTAACAGTGGATCAACTGCTGAGTGTGTTCAGCGACGGTGAAAAGCCCGAACGCAACCAGATCCGGGAGGCCATTACCGCTTTGCAGGACGAGTATGCCGAGCGTTGTGTGGAGCTTGTGCAGGTCGCCAGCGGCTGGCGTGTGCAGGTCAGCCAGGAGATGGAACCCTGGGTGTCGCGCCTGACCGAGGAAAAACCGGCGCGTTATACCCGTGCCCTGCTGGAGACACTGGCGCTGGTTGCCTATCGACAACCTATCACACGTGGTGAAATCGAGGACATTCGTGGTGTCAGTGTCAGCACCTCGATCATGAAGACCCTGCAGGAACGTGAGTGGGTGCGGATTGTAGGGCATCGCGATGTGCCCGGACACCCGGCCATGTATGGTACCACCCGGCAGTTCCTGGATTACTTCAATCTGAAAGGCCTGGATGATCTGCCGACACTGATGGAATTGCGCGATATCGATTCCATCAATGCCGAGCTGGAACTGGCGTTGCCGGGAGAATCTTTACCGCTGCCGGGCGAGGAGGATGAAGAGACGGCGAGCGAAGCGGCGGATGAGTCAGGGGGTGCAGCGGTCGTGGTACAGGTGGCCGTCGACACGCCTGATAATAACGAAACCATTCACTGAGTCTCAGCCCCAGATTTACAATTCCCCAATGGAAGAACGTCTGCAAAAAGTGCTGGCACGCGTCGGCCTGGGTTCACGTCGCCAGATCGAAGACTGGATTCGTGACGGGCGTGTCGAGGTTAACGGCAAACCAGCCGGGCTCGGGCTGAAAGTCACTGGCAGCGAACGTATTGTCGTCGATGGCAAAAAAGTTCACCTCAAAGCCGACCGACCGGTGGCACCTGAAGTCCTGCTGTACCACAAGCCGGCAGGTGAAATATGCAGCCGCAATGATCCTGAAGGACGGACAACGGTTTTTTCCGCATTACCCAAACCGCATGGGGGGCGCTGGATAAGTGTCGGTCGCCTGGATATCAATACCTCCGGGCTGTTGCTGTTTACCACCGACGGTGAGCTTGCGCATCGCCTGATGCACCCTTCGCAGGAGATAGAACGCGAATACGCTGTGCGCCTGCTCGGTGAGGTCAGCATGCCCGTCCTCGAACGCCTGATCCAGGGCGTGCAGCTGGAAGACGGCTTTGCCCGCTTTACCGCCATCGAAGAGTCGGGCGGCAGTGGCGCCAACCGCTGGTACCACGTCATTATCAAGGAAGGCCGTAATCGTGAAGTGCGTCGCCTGTGGGAATCGCAGGGTCTTACAGTCAGCCGGTTGTCGCGTGTACGTTTTGGCCCGATTATACTTGAACGTAAATTGCGTCCCGGCAAGACCCGGCCGCTTGCGGGCAGGGAACTGAAGCAGCTTTACCAGGCCGCCGGATTAAAGTCGTCTTCGAGTTGATACGATAAGGAATACCGCGAAAAATGACTGAGCGCAAGGCAACGGCGTTACGTTGGCGCAGAACCAAGATTATTGCGACGCTGGGGCCGGCTACCGCGTCGCTGCCCATGATTGAGAAACTGATCTCAGCGGGTATCGATGTGGTGCGCGTGAATATGTCGCACGGTGATACTGAGACACACAGCCGAACGGTGCAGCGGGTAAGACGCGCTGCGAAACGGGCCGGGCGGCACATTGCTATCCTGCTTGATTTATGTGGACCGAAGATTCGCGTGGGCCGCTTTGAGGATGGCGGCATCGAAATCAGGACCGGGAAGGCGGTCACGGTAACAACCCGACCGGTGATCGGCAGCGCCGGGCTCATCCCTTCACAGTACCGCAGCCTGCACAAGGATGTGCGCGCCGGCGAACGTATCCTGCTGGATGATGGCAAGCTGGAATTACGGGTGAAGGATGTGCAGGGCACCGAAGTCACCTGCCGGGTTGTCGAAGGGGGCGTATTGTCCGACCACAAGGGGATGAACCTGCCCAATTCAGAATTGTCGACAGCGGCCTTGACTGACAAGGATCGCGAAGATGTCAGGCTGGCGTTTGAACTGGAAGTGGATTTTGTCGCGCTCAGTTTTGTCAGGTCCGCGAAGGATGTAATCCAGCTGAAACGTTATATGAAACGCCTGGGTGGTAACATCCCGGTAATCAGCAAGATCGAACGGCCGGAAGCGGTCGAGGCGATTGATGACATCATGGATGCCTCCTACGGCATCATGATTGCGCGCGGGGATCTGGGTATAGAGCTGCCGGCCGAGAAGGTGCCGTTGATACAGCGCGAACTGATTGCGAAAGGCCGCCAGAAAGGTATCCCGGTCATTGTTGCCACCCAGATGCTGGAATCCATGATGAGCAGCTCACGGCCGACACGTGCAGAAGTCACCGATGTGGCAGGCGCGGCAATGCTGAGTGCAGATGCGGCCATGTTGTCGGGTGAGACAGCGGCAGGCAAATTCCCTTTACAGGCGGTGCGTATCATGGACCGGGTATTGCGCGAGGTGGAGCAGCACCAGTGGCAGGAAGGCAGTTTTGCCAGCGAGCCCATAGCTGATCGCGCCAGCAAGGCCCATGTAGTCCGTGAGTCTATGGCGCACGCGGCGGTTCAGCTGGCGCATGACCTGGACATGGAAGCCATTATTGTTCCTACCAACACCGGAAACACGGCGCGTATTATGGCAGCACACCGGCCGCTCGCGCCTACGGTGGGCGCGTGTTCGGACGACCGGGTATGTCGGCAAATGGCGTTGAACTGGGGTATCGTTCCCGTCGAACTCGATGAATCGTATAAACATGACTGGCGTGCTATCTGTGAGTGTATAGCGCAGCAATGTCAGCTCGGCAAGAAGGGGCGCGACGTGCTGCTGGTGTCGGGTTTCCACGATGACCCCAAACAGGACGAGCCAGTACTGAAGCTGCTGCATCTGTAAGGACCCGGATTGGCATGGGTATGCATCAATATGACTTGCTGATAGTCGGTGCCGGTGTATCGGGTACGGCATTGCTGTATGCAACTGCGCGGTTTACCGATATTCAGAATATCGGCGTTATAGAAAAATATGCAGCGCCGGCACGCGTTAACTCACTGTCAAGCAACAACAGTCAGACGCTGCACTGCGGCGATATCGAAACCAACTATACGCTGGAAAAAGCGCTCAAGGTGCAGCGCGCCGCACGCATGCTGGCCAGCTATTGTCTGAGCCAGCCGGACCGGGATCATCTGATCTACAAATACCCCAAGATGGTGCTGGGTGTCGGCGAGCAGGAATGCCGGCTGTTACGCGAGCGCTTTGAAATTTTCAGTCCACATTATCCGAACCTGCGGCTACTGGACAAAAAAGCGATTGCCGCGATAGAACCGGCAGTGGTGACAACGGGTAACGGGCAGATGCGTGCGGAAGAGATTGTCGCGCTGGGTTCCACCGATGAGCACACGGCAGTAAATTTCGAGGCACTGTCATGTTCATTCGTCAGGCAGGCGCAGCAGATTGAGGGCAAGAGCGTCGATCTTCATTACAACGAAACCGTCAGGCGTATCAAGATAGAGGACAATCGTTTCCTGCTGGAAACGGCCAATACCTGCTACCAGACGCGATCACTGGTGGTCTGTGCGGGTGGCCACAGCCTGATGCTGGCTCAGGGCCTGGGTTACGGGCTGCATTACTCCTGTCTTCCGGTGGCGGGCAGTTATTATTTCACGCCGCAGGTGCTGAATGGCAAAGTATATACAGTACAGAACGACAAACTGCCGTTTGCTGCGATCCACGGGGATCCGGATGTACTGGTGCCCGGTAAAACCCGCTTCGGACCCACTGCGTTGATTCTGCCGCTGCTCGAGCGCTATAACTTCAAAACCCTGCCGGACTTCCTGCGCGTATTCCGTTTCGACCGGCGCGTGGCAAAGGTTCTGTGGGATCTGTTCAGGGTGCCGGATATTCGCAACTACATGTTGAAGAATATGCTGTTTGAAGTGCCCTTTGTTCGTAAAATACTGTTTCTGAAAGATGTACGCAAAATTGTTCCTGCACTGCGTTATGTGGACCTGAGGTTTGCCCGCAAGGTCGGTGGTATCCGGCCGCAGTTGATCGACAAGACGCAACGCACACTGCTGATGGGCGAGGCCAAAATCGATACCGGCAAGGGAGCCATCTTTAATATGACGCCCTCTCCCGGTGGCACCTCCTGCCTGGAAAATGCCGTGATCGATATGCGCGTGATTGCAAAACACCTGGGCGCGACTGTCGACGAAGGGACGTTGCGGGAGGAACTGCTCGGCGAGGACAGGGAGCACGGCTTTGAGGATTTCACCGGCCGACTGCTGGATGCTGCGAGTCGACCGATGGGACGTATGAAACGACTGTTCAGGAATCTGAGGCGTTGAGCATTCTCTGGGAACGCGACACAGGCGACACGCTCTACCAGGTGCGCCAGGCCGGGCGCTCCATGCGCCTGTATACCAACGGTGTGCTGCACAGCCAGTACAATCCCGGGCGACCGTTGACCGGCAGTGTCTGGGATCTGCTGTTCCTGCCGGCGTTTTTCTACCCGCCGGCCAACATCCGCAGGGTGCTGGTGCTTGGCGTCGGTGGTGGTGCCGTCATTCAGCAGTTACGTCAGTTCGTGCAACCCGATATGATCGTTGGTGTTGAGTTGAATCCTGTCCACCTGTCTGTCGCGCGTCGTTTCTTTGCGGTAAAAGGCAAGGGAGTGCAGCTGATCAGGGCCAACGCCGTTGACTGGATAAAGCAGTACCGGGGGCCGCCATTCGACATTATTATCGATGACCTGTTTGGTGACGCAGACGGTGAGCCACAGCGTGCGGTGTTTGCCGATCAGGCGTGGGCCCGTTCACTGACAGGCTGTCTGTCCGCAGAAGGCATGATTGTCTCCAATTTCGCATCCCGGCTTGAGCTGATGGTGTCGGCGTATCTGGAAAACAGTTCAGTACGCAATATCTTCGGCTCGGCGTTTCATCTCAGCACTGCACAGAACTACAATGCGGTGGGCGTGTTTCTTAAAAAACCGGCTGCCACCCGCCAACTGCGTGATCGTCTGAGGAAGGTTCCGCGGCTCGATACGCGCCCGCCGGCTTCGCGGCTGAATTACAGTATACGTACCCTGTAGATGGCAGATCGGAACCATGACTGAAAACAAACGCACCCGGGGCGACCTGCACCAGGAAACTGCCAGGGTCTATTGGCAGGAGCTGGAAACCCATTTTGCCCGCGGTGTCGTCATCCGGGTAGCCGGAGAACTTGACCTGGTCGAAGTCGCCACCTGTTTTGCCAGCGACGACAAAGCTGCAGTAGATGAATGGATAGGGTCAGGACAGATAGAGCACCTCAGCACGGAGACGGCGAAAGACTGGAGCGGGGGCAATCCAGAGCTGTGGGGCGTGGTTGTTGCGCCCTGGGTTGTAGTGCAGGAGAGAACAGCCTGATATCGGCTGCTGATTGGGAGACAGTTATCCACAGAATCTGTGGATAAGTTTGTGGATGAAACTCCGGATCATGCACCTTTCAGGGTTTTTTAAGTACCCGGCTTTAGATCGATTAATTTTTCACCAATCTATAAATAACTATATAAAACATATAGATATAACGACTATTTAAAGATGGAAAAAAGACATGTCGTTTTTGTCCTGTGATGTTCGCATTTCTTGTTTTGCTGTGTATAACTACTCGCTTATATGCGAATACATGACGCCCTTTTATGAGGTAAAAAGATGGTCGAAACGGTAATATTCATACCCATTGGTATGCTTGAAAAGGGAAAATCACGTGTTTCGATGGCTCTGCTGGCTTGTTGTTCCATTCCTGTCCGGTTGCACAACCATGCAGGTGTCCTCCGATTATAATATCGATGCGGATTTTACGGCCCTGCATAGCTACGACTGGTTACCATCGCCCGAAATCAAATCCGGCGATCCTGAAATCCACTACGGCAGTCTCACGGAAGCCCGGGTAAAAAGACTGGTCGAAGAGCAGCTCGAGCGGAAAGGTTATGTGCGGGATGCCGGACAGCCGGACTTTCTGGTGGCCTACCATGTAGCGGTTGAAGACAAGGTATCGGTTACCTACATCAATGAACTGTATGGCTACGGGCCAGGTTGGGGTGCCGGTTACCGGCACAATATTCGTCACTATGGCTACCCGGGTACGGAGGCCGTGGTAAGCGAATACCAGCAGGGTACGCTGCTACTGGACGTGGTTAAGGCGGATAACAAGCAGCTGATCTGGCGCGGAACAGCCACCGATGAGGTGTATCCTGAGCTTGGTCAGGAGGCAAGGGAAAAGCGCTTGCGTGAAGCCGTACAGAAAATCCTGGCACAGTTTCCGCCGCCAGCAGAATAAGGTCAGTAACATGGGAGTTTCCATTCGTGGCTTGATGATGGACCGTGGCGGCGTTGTGCAGCAATACTTCGCCGTCGTATATGCGCCCAGAAAAAAGAAACGCTTGTCTGCCAGTTGTGTCGATGTAATGGAGAGCGAGCAGGCCGCTCTTGAAGCATCCAGACCGCAAAGTCACCGGCATGCCGCGCTGGTAGCAGGTCCTTCCACGTCTTCAGAGAGCCAGCAACTGTATTACCTGGTGCGCTGGTTAAACTAGTGCTGAATTGCAAGTCGGAGACGCAGTGATCAAGCAGATAAACCCTGCCTGGCTGAGGCTGGGATTCCGCCCGTTTTTCCTGGCCGCAGGCGCTTTTGCTGTTATCAGCATGCTGATCTGGTTCGCGGCCTATAGTCAGGGGATCGCCTTCCCCTTTACTGGCCTGGCGCCCGCAACCTGGCACGCTCATGAGATGATTTACGGTTACAGTCTCGCTGTCGTCGCCGGGTTCCTGTTGACCGCGGTAGGCAACTGGACGGGCCGTCCAACCGTGAGCGGATTGCCGCTGTTGCTGTTGTTTGTTCTCTGGTTGCTGGCGCGCGTGTCAGTGCTGCTTGGCAGTGACGCTTACCTGTTCATTGCAGCAGGCCTTGACCTGTTGTTTCTTGCCGGAGCCACACTCGCTATAACAGTCCCTGTTGTTCGTGCCAGACAGTGGCACAACCTGGCCATTGTCATCAAACTGGTGTTACTGCTGGCAAGCAACCTTGTGTTCTTCCTCGGTGCTGCAGGGCAGCTTGAACAGGGGGTCTACTGGGGCCTGTATTCAGGCCTGTATCTTGTGCTGACGCTGATCTTCATGCTCAGTCGGCGCGTCCTGCCGTTTTTTATCGAGAAGGGCGTCGGCTATCCGGTTGAACTGCGTAACCGCAAGTGGGTGGATATCAGCAGTCTGGTATTGTTCGCCGGTTTCTGGATAGCCGATCTTGTCCAGCCCAACGGACTGACAGTCGCTGTGCTGGCGATGGGTCTCTTTGTTTTACACCTGTGGCGATGGCTGGGCTGGTATACCCCAGGTGTCTGGAAGAAACCGCTGTTGTGGAGCCTGTATCTGGCTTACGCCGCTATCATTGCCGGATTCGCCCTGAAGGCCGCGGTGTATGTGGCCGGTGTTTCACCCTACCTGGCGGTGCACGCTTTTGCCGTAGGCGGAGTCGGCATGATGACGCTTGGCATGATGACGCGCGTTGCGCTGGGCCACACCGGTAGAAGTGTATTCGAACCTCCGCCGGCACTGGTATGGATTTTCACCGTATTGGGTGTTGCATTTCTGCTGCGTGTACTGTTACCGATGCTGGATGCGGCGCACTACAGTTTGTGGATCGGCGTGTCACAGTGGCTATGGATAGCTGCATTCCTGGCGTACTTCGTGCTGTACTTCCCCATCCTGACCCGAGCCAGGGTAGACGGAGAAGACGGTTAGTCTGCACTCCCGTTCCGGCCCTTCGGATGAAAGCGACCTGAATGGATGTAGATCAGTTTTCTGACAGCATCTGGTTTCAGGCGGTGCAACTCCTCCCGCCTGTTTGCGCAGAAAGTCCTGCCGGCGAACTCGTCATCAGTCAATAGAACCATCATTGTATCGCCAACCGGGTTTTCACACAGCTGGGCCCAAGCCGGGTGATATAGCCGTTGCCAGCCTAGCCATAATATTTCTTGCGGAGCGACTCAATTAGCGCGGTGGCATCCTCCTCAATGAAACCCATGGTGCTGAGCACCGCTCCACCGAGCTGCAAGCTCGCTTCCAGTGTTTCCGAAATGGCGATGGTTGCACCGGCCTTCAACAGCTGCTCGCAGTGTTGCCAGTCACGTCCGCGTGCGTGGATGGCGATGCCCGGGTGGTGTTGTCGCAGGATCTTGACCAGTCGCACGGCAGGCACGGCTTGATCAAGCGTGCATACCAGCACGCCGGCCTGTCCGGCACCCGCTGCCTTCAGTACATCGACCTGACTGGCATCGCCGTAGAAGACCGAGAAACCTTCCCGCCTGCCGTCCAGCACACGGTCTGCATTACTATCGATGGCGAGATAGGGAATATTCGCGGCCTGGAGGATCCTCGACACCCGCCGTCCCACGCGGCCGAAGCCGGCAATGATGACATGCGGCTGGCCGGCATCAATATGGTTGGTACTAACATCATGCCTGACTGTCGTTTTGGTCAAGCATTTTCCAATGTATTCGCAGAAACTCGCCATCAACGGTGTTGTGGTCATGGTCAGAGCCACCAGCAGTGTCAGGATATGAAAAAGATCTTCCGGCAGGACGCCGCTTACAGCGGCCAGTCCGAACAGCACGAAGCCGAATTCCCCGCTCTGTGACAACAGCATCGATACCCGCACCGCATCCGGCGTACTGACACCCATGAGTCGGCTGAGGCCCCAGAGGATGACGGACTTGATCAGCAACAGACCCAATACCAGTCCGGCAATCAACACACCTTGCCTGCCCAGCAGGCCAAAATCGATGGTCATGCCGACGCCCATGAAAAACAGGCCGAGCAGGATGCCGCGGAACGGCTGGATATCGGCAATCACCTGGTGCCGGTAGTGGGAGTTCGCCATCATCAGCCCGGCAAGAAATGCACCCAGCGCCAGCGACAGGCCCACCTCCTCCATCAGCCACGCCGTGCCCAGCACGGCGAACACGGCCGCAGCGGTGAACACCTCCGCCGCCCGGCTGATCGCCACCAAGTGCAGCACTGGGGACAGTAAGAACCGGCCAATGAGAATGACGGCGGCGATAACGAGCACGGCATCCAGTATCGCAAACTCGACGCCTTCCACCAGCGTGGTATCAACAGCGAGCAGCGACACCAGTGCCAGCAGCGGCACCACCGCCAGGTCCTGCAGCAGCAGTACAGAAAATGCCGTGCGGCCGTGACCCGTCCCCAACTCACCGCGCTCGGTCAGGATCTGCAGGCCAAACGCTGTCGATGAGAGCGCCAGCCCGAAACCAATGATCACGGCCACCCTGAGTGGCTGGCCGAACAGCAGGGCCAAGCCGGCGATGGTCGACCCGGTTACCATCAGCTGCGCGGTGCCCAGGCCGAATACCATGCGCCGCATGGCCCACAGGCGTGCAGGTTTCAGTTCGATGCCGATGATGAACAGCAGGAAGATAACGCCGAACTCGGCGATATGCCGGATTTCCTCGATCTGGTCGATGAAGCCGAGCCCCCAGGGACCGACAACGGCACCGGCTGCGAGGTACCCCAGCACCGAGCCGAGGCCCAGCCGCTGGAAGACCGGAATGGCGATGACCGCCGCCGCCAGCAGAACCAGTATGTCTGCAAGGTAATGAGTTTCCGTCATGCTATACCAGTATCAGCGCAACGCGATCACTGTCAATCACCTTCTGTATATGAATGATGGCTCTCAGCATATTGTGTTGAAAAACTCGAACGGATAACTGACCTGGAGGTCTCACATGGGTCGACTCCAGCTGTTTAGCAGTCGCTTATATTAGCCATTTCCAAATAGCCGGAGTTGTTAAAGGTTGTCAGACGCCTGCTCCCAGCCGCAGGCCTGTCAGTCTAAACGGGAACTCGATGGGCAGGCGTCTGACAACTCCTGACAAACCCGGGTATTTCATGGATTTATCACATGGGGATGTGGGGTGTGGTTGGCAAATGTCCAAACCGATAGCGCCCCGAAAAATTCCCGGTTCCAGGCAAAAACATTATTTCCTGTTGTTGGGTTGTATGGTGCCCTGGATTCGGAGAAGGTAAGAAATTCAGTGCGTGGAATCTAAATAGTACTACGCTTTGTTCTGCGCTATTTCCCGCAAAGGCTTCTCATTATTGCAGAAAACAATATCATCCACCTTGACGTGCCCGTCAGCAAGTTGTTCATCGCAGGTGTCGGTGTTTTCACAGGCTGCGCACAGGTCCATGTGCTTTTGTATGTCGACGATGTCCTGGGTGTGCAGATAGCTGTTGACGTCGATGCCCACCGCCGAGAGCATTTTGCTTAGCCGCAACTGATCAATTCGCGTTGCCAGAGAGTTGCGGTATTTTTTACCGGCTTTCAGGTTGAAAACAATTGCGGAGACCAGCATGACAGCAAATGTCAGGGTCAGTACTGTCAACAGGCCTCCCACAATCAGACTTAATAGATTCATTTGAAACCTTTCTCCTGTATTAATTCATATGTCCCGTACACATACATCGACACATCAGATCATATCTCCAATACAGGGGAACTGATCTGGGTCAAACAGGTGCGTATGTTGTGAAGGTAATGCAGGCAGAATTGTTTAATTCTCCAGCTGTTCTTGCAGTTCCTCCAGGCAGTCTCTGGCAACCTCGCGTACAGCGGGTTCGGTATCCTGAAGCAGCGCTTCAAGCTCTGCGAGTGCTGCTTCATGCTCACTCAGGGCCAGAAAATGAGCGGCATCAGAACGCACCCGCGGGTCGGAGTGCCGGGCCAGTTGTGCCAATGCCGTTAATTGATTCTGTAACAGTTCGCTACCCGCAATGTCTTCGATAACTGCACTCACACCGATCCGGACCGTCAGCTCCGTGTCGGGATCGCCAGCCAGATCCAGTAAAGTGGAAATATGATTGTTGTGCCTGTGAATCGAGGACAGCACCTTCGGCAGCTGACCCTGCCTGAATAACCCGGCGTAATACAGCGCCAGGCCGTCCGCCGACACGGCGCGTTCTGCCCACTGCTGTAACTCCGCCAGGGAATGCAGACCTTCCAGCTCAAACTCCCCAATTGTGAACCAGGGAACTGTGCGAACCCCGTGCTGTTCCGCAATATCCGGCCGTGCCACGATATTCACGACCTCCAGCCGGCCGATAAGGCCTGTCTTTACCAGGTCGCCCAGTCCTTGCAGGATGGTGGGACAGTGAGGGCACTGGCTGGTCAGTAACAGCAGGGCATCGGGCGGCACAGTGTTGGCGTTGCTCATGATTTATGCTTACATTGTCTTTTGTTGACCGAAAAACCACTTTATCGCTAATCCCGGCAAATTGCGCAAGTGCCCCTTGCACAGGATGGATGAGACCATATGTTCATGAACGCCAACGTGCCCACCATGCCCGGGCCGGAGCAGGCATTACCCGGGCGTGATACCCCGATGCCGGTTGCGGAGGCGCATTTCGTCAACGGGCACCCGCTGCAAGCACCGTTCCCGGACGGGATGCAACAGATAGTGTTCGGTATGGGGTGCTTCTGGGGTGCCGAGCGCGGATTCTGGCAGATCGATGGTGTGTATACGACCGCGGTGGGATACGCGGCCGGTTACACGCCAAACCCGACCTACCGTGAAGTCTGCAGCGGGCAGACCGGTCACAACGAAGTGGTGCTGGTGGTTTTTGATCCCGGGCTTGTTTCCTGTACAGCATTACTGGCCGCTTTCTGGGAAGGGCACGACCCGACCCAGGGCATGCGGCAGGGTAACGACAGGGGCACCCAGTACCGGTCCGGTATCTACACGTGTAGCGATGAACAGCAACAACTCGCCGAGGCGTCCAGGGAGGCTTACCAGGAAGCGTTGAGCAGTAACCGCTGCGGCACGATTACAACAGAGATCATTCCTGCGCCGACTTTCTATTATGCCGAGGATTATCACCAGCAATACCTGGCCAAAAATCCGGGTGGCTATTGCGGACTGGGTGGTTGCGGCGTGGCGTTCCGTCCCGGCAGCTGATGCAACGTTCAGTCACAGGCCTGTTGCTCGGGCCGGCTGTTTTTCTTGTGCTGGTATTCATTCCTCAACCGGAAGGTCTCGCCGTCGAGGGCTGGCGGCTGGCTGCAGTCGCTGTATGGATGGCGGTATGGTGGATCAGCGAGGCAATACCCATTCCTGCAACAGCACTGCTGCCGATAGTCCTGTTCCCGCTGCTGGGGATCATGCCGGCGGGTACTGTCACACTGTCCTATGCGCATCACCTGATCTTCCTGTTCATCGGTGGCTTTATGATCGCCGTGACCATGGAACGCTGGGAACTGCACCGGCGCATTGCCCTGCACGTGATCAGCCGGGCCGGCACCAGTCCGGCGCGCCTGGTGCTGGGATTTATGCTGGCTACTGCACTGTTGTCCATGTGGATCAGCAATACGGCAACAGCCATGATGATGGTCACTATCGGGCTGGCGGTGTTGAAACAGATGTCGCCCGGCGGTAGCTATCAGTCATCACCGCTGGGCACTGCACTGATGCTGGGTATCGCCTATGCCGCCAGTATCGGCGGGATTGCTACCATCATTGGCACACCGCCAAACGCGATTCTCGCCGGTGTTCTGGACAAAAACTATGGCATTGACCTGGGCTTTGGTGACTGGATGTTGTTCGCTTTGCCCCTGTCGCTGCTTATGTTGTTCCTGAGCTGGCTGTACCTGACGCGTATTGCTTTCCCGCTGCGCGCCATGGAATTACCTGAATCCACAGGACACATCAGGCAGCAGCTCGATGCGCTGGGACGCATGAGCCGCGCCGAAAAACGCGTGGCCTGGGTGTTTGGCAGTGTGGCCGTGCTGTGGATTTGCCGCGGCCTGATCGACTGGGCGCCTCTGGGCATGATCAGGGATTCCACCATTGCCATTGCCGGCGCCCTGGCGCTGTTCGTCATTCCCGCCGACTGGAAGCAGCGCACCTTCCTGCTCGACTGGCAGACGGCGGTACGCATACCCTGGGATATCATTATCCTGTTCGGCGGCGGCTTTGCGCTGGCGGCAGGGTTCAGCGAAACAGGCCTGACCACCTGGCTGGCGCAACAGTTAGAGGTGCTGAAGGGAATACCGGTAGTCTGGGTAATCCTGCTGACAGGACTGCTGGTGACTTTTCTGACCGAGGTCACATCCAACACGGCGACGGCATCCCTGCTGTTGCCGGTACTCGGCGCACTGTCGCTCGCCCTCGCGCTGCCACCCATGATTTTGATGGTGACCGCCACCCTGTGCGCCTCCTTTGCCTTCATGCTGCCGGTGGCTACACCGCCCAATGCCATCGTGTTCGCTAGCCGTTGTATCCATATACCGGAGATGGCCAAAGCCGGTCTGTGGCTGAATTTCATGGGTGTACTTTTAATTACCGCTTTCGTGTATCTTTGGACCCGGGCGCTGCCGGCGCCTTCAGGCATCTTTAGTCTGTAGAAGGAGAAGAGATTGAGCCAGGAAAACCGTGTAAAGATTCTAGAGAACGGCCCCTTGCTGTGTACCGGTGACATCGAGGTGTGCGCTCCCGATGGCTATGTGTATGGCAAGGGTGACGATATTGCCCTGTGTCGTTGCGGAGCCTCCAGAAACAAACCCTTCTGCGACGGTAGTCACAAGGATGCCGAATTTGAGAATGACGGGATTATTGTCGGTATTTCCTCGGAGGAGGTGGAAGGCGAGGGATCTCTGGTCATTACCGTGCGCCCCAACTCGATGCTGGTTGCAAAGGGGCCGATGAGGATTGTCTGTGGTGACGAGAGTTGCGCAGCGACACGCAACAAGGCTGCCTTCTGTCGCTGTGGGCATTCCGCCAGCAAGCCGTTCTGTGACGGCAGCCACAGGGAAGTCGAGTTCGAAGGATAGCCTCTGCCTGCCATGCCTGCAGTATCCCCCGAGCAGCGGTCCCCGCCAGGACCGGATGCGCCCTGTGATCTGGACCGGCTCGACAACAAGCTGGAAACAATGCAGTCGCTCTGGCAACAGTACGGAGACTGTTACCGTGTGCGTGCTCAGTCGCGTACAGCCGACACCTGGGTGATCAATCATCCGGACTGGGTCAAACGCGTACTTGTCAGCAATCATCGTAACTACACCAAAGGCGTTGGTATCGAGCGTGTTCGGGTACTGCTCGGCAATGGCCTGATGGCCAGTGAAGGCGAGCGCTGGCGCAAACAACGGCGCATGTTGCAGTCCGGCTTTCACAAACCGAAGATCGCAGCGTTTTTCCCGATTTATTTTCAGCAGGCCACAGAGCTCGCGGGGCGCTGGTTGCGTTCCGCGCAGCAGGGCGAGCCGGTCGATATCACTGAGGCGGTGAGTGAGACCACCCTGCTTGCAGTTCTGCAGGCGCTGTTTTCCGAGGATCTTCTCCGTCTGCAACAGGCACACGGCTATAACCCGTTTCAGGTCGTCAGCGCCGACAGTAATCGCGATCTGCAGTTTGCGATGAAGTTCCGTGCGCTGGGCAGGCTGGTACAGGGCGTGGTGGATACGCGCCGCCGCGAAAACCGTTTCCCCACCGACCTGTTATCGCACTGTATGCTGGCGCGCGATAAATCCACTGGTGAAGCGATGCCGGACAAGTTGCTGATCGATGAAATACTGACGTTGATTGTTGCCGGGCACGAGACAACGGCGGCCTCGCTGAACTGGGTCTGGTATTTGCTGGCCTGTCATCCGGATGTATACGCACAGGTATCTGAAGAGGCGCAGCGCCTGCCGATGGACAGGGTGCCCGACTGGCAGATGCTGGACAGCCTGGTCTGGATTCCACGTGTCATCAAGGAGTCCTTGCGCCTGTATCCCCCGGGCTGGTTGTATACCCGCCGGGCGCTGCAGGAGGACCGCTTCGGCGCATACCAGGTTCCGGCTGGAGCAGACCTGTTTATCTGTTCCTACCTGCTGCACCGTCATCCGGATTTCTGGGACAAACCCGGAGCATTTATGCCGCAACGGTTTACGCCGCAGCAGGAAGCCAGTCGTCATCGTTATGCCTATATTCCTTTTTCCGCCGGGCCCCGGCACTGTATTGGCGAATCATTTGCCATGAGCGAAATGATGATCCATCTTGCCGTGCTGGCGGCTAGAATCCGTCCGCAGACCCTCGCCCCTCCACCTGTTGAATTTGAAACAGGCGTTAACCTGCGTCCACGCGACAACCTGTTCCTCACGCTGACGCCTGCAGGTTAACTGCATGGGGCCGGTCGAGGTTCTCGCTGACGTACTTCGGGAGCGGTCCGCTGGTAAGGCGGGTATACGTTTTCTGCAAAGTGGTGATCGTGAATCCCTGGTGCCCTATGCCGAGCTGCCGTCGCGTGCCAGTGGGCTGCTGGGCAGATTCCAGCAGCAGGGCTTGCAACCGGGTGATCCGGTTATCCTGTTTGTCCGTAACAACATCGCCTTTATCGATGCCTTCTGGGCCTGTCAGTCAGGTGGATTGGTTCCGGTGCCTCTGTCAGCGGGAGTATATGCAGAGTACCTGCATAAACTGCTGAGCGTCGTGTCCAGGTTGCCCGCGCCGTTCCTGTTCACCGAGCGCGAACTGCTGCAACGCCTGCACAAAGCGGGCGGCAGTAAACACATATCCGCTCAGCGCGTGTGTCTGCTTGAGGATATTGAGCAGCTGGGCGCCGAGGGCGTGCCTCATCCTGCGCAGCCCGGCGATACGGCATTGATCCAGTTTTCATCGGGTTCAACCAGCGAGCCCAAGGGTGTGGTGCTTAGCCATGCGAACCTGTTATCCAATATCAGGGCGATCAGCAGTGCGGCAGATATCTCAACCAGCGATTCCACCTTGAGCTGGATGCCGCTGAGCCACGACATGGGTCTGGTTGGCTTTCACCTGGTGCCACTATTTAACGGCCTGAATCAGGTGCTGATGGATACTGAACTGTTTGTCCGCCGCCCGGCGCGCTGGCTGGACAGCGCACACCAGTATCGTAGTACTCTGCTGTGTTCGCCGAACTTCGGGTATCAGCACTACCTGAAGTCTGTTTCACGGCCGGCAGACTCTCTTGATCTCAGCGCGGTACGTTTGATTTTTAGCGGTGCGGAGCCGGTGTCTGCATCCGTGTGCCGTGAGTTTGCACAACGGCTGGCGCCGGTTGCACTTGATGCCAGTGTGTTTTATCCGGTGTATGGCCTTGCCGAGGCCAGTCTGGCGGTAACGTTTCCCGCACCGGGTCAGGGTGTTCAATCGCTGGAGATTCCAGCGCACAAAATGTCGGTCGGTGATCGCGTTGTGCCGGGTGTCCATTCCGAACGCTGCGTGGAGCTGGTGTGTCTTGGCCACCCCGTTGACGATTGCGAGTTACGTATTTGTGACGGCAAAGGCTCGGTGCTGTCAGATAACAATACAGGGCACGTGCAGATCCGCGGCGCAAATGTAACCCGGGGTTATTACCAGTGCCGCGAATGCGATGCGGCTGCGTTTGTCGATGGCTGGCTGGACACCGGTGACCTTGGTTTTATGAATGAGCAGGGATTGTTTATTACCGGCCGTGCCAGGGACATTCTGTTTGTCAGTGGGCAGAACTGGTACCCGCAGGATATTGAGCAGGTGCTGCAGCAGGCCGCCGCCTTGCAGGCAGGCAAGGTGGCTGTCACTGCGGTGCGCGACCCGGCCAATGCCAAAGACCTGCTGCTGGTGTTTATTCAGTTCCGGCAGGAAGCGGGTGCTTTTGTCGATTCCGTTAGGCAGGTGCAGAGCACGTTGACCGGGCATACCGGCTTGCATGCGCACGCGGTAATACCGGTAAAGAGTATTCCCCGTACCACCAGTGGAAAGCTGCAACGCTACCGGCTGGCAGAGGCATTTGAGCAGGGGGAGTACACCGATATTCTGGCGTCCCTGCAAGCACTCCTGGCAAATACGGGGAGCGCATCGGCCGGGAGCGATGTCGGGCGGCAATTACTCGATGTGTGCAGACAGGTGTTCCCCGACAAGAACATCAAGCCTGATCAGAATCTGTTCGAACTTGGTGCGGACTCGCTGATGCTGGTAAAAATCCACGAAGAGATCGACGCGCTTTTTCCGGGCACGGTGGAGGTCACGGATTTGTTCGACTACCCGACCATTAGTTCACTGGCCAGCTATATCAGTACTCACGGCCGACCAGGGGAGGTTGCCTAAGCTGGCCCCTGGGCCTGAATAACAGCAATAAAGTCCTTGCCAAAGCGCGCCAGCTTCTGTTCGCCGATGCCGGTGATACCGCGCATTTCATCGTCGCTAATGGGGCGGCGGCTTGCCAGCTCGCGCAGTGTGCTGTCGTGAAAGATGACATACGGTGGCACCGAGTGCTCACGCGCCAGTTCCAGCCGTCGCAGGCGCAGGGCCTCGAACAGTTCCTGGTCGGCCGTGTCGAGTTCGATCTCGGGACGAGTGGTTTTGGCGGGTTTGCGCACCTTTTCCCGGGTGGGCAGGACGCGCAGCTGCAGATCGATTTCCCCGCGCAGCAAGGGCCGTGCGGCTGGCGTCAACTGCACGGCGCCGTGGCCGTCGGTATCGACATCGAGGAAACCCTGTGCGATCAGTTGGCGGATAATGTGACGCCACTGGGTGGCCTTGTACTCTGTGCCTATACCGAAGGTGCTTAGTGCATCATGCCGGTTGCTGCGGATGCGTTCGTCATCCTTGCCAGTCAGAACTTCGATCACATAGTTGACGCCAAAGCGCTGGCCGGTGCGGTAGACACAGGACAGCGCTTTTTGCGCTGCTTCGGTTGCGTCCCAGGTAGTTGGCGGTTGCAGGCAGGTGTCGCAGTTGCCGCATGGCTGTTCCAGTGTCTCGCCGAAGTAGTCCAGCAGCGCCTGACGGCGGCAATGGATCAGTTCGCAAAGGCCGAGCATGGTTTCAAGTTTGTGGTGGGCAATGCGCTTGAACTTCTCATCGGCATCGCTTTCGTTCATCATGCGGCGCAGGTTGAGTACGTCCTGCAGGTTATAGGCCATCCAGGCATTCGCCGGCAGGCCGTCGCGACCGGCGCGGCCGGTTTCCTGGTAGTAGGCTTCCAGGCTTTTGGGCACGTTGAGGTGGGCGACAAACCGTACATCAGGTTTGTCGATACCCATACCGAAGGCAATGGTGGCGACAATGATCACGCCGTCGTCGCGCAGAAACTGCGTCTGGTTTTTACGCCGTACATGCTCCGGCAGGCCGGCGTGGTAGGGCAGAGCAACGCGGCCCTTGTCGCATAGCCACTCCGCCACCTGCTCCACCTTGTTGCGTGACAGGCAATAGATGATCCCGGCATCGCCCGGATGTTCGCGTTCAATAAAACGCCACAGCCGGTCACGCGGGTTGTTGCCCTCGCTGATGGTGTAGCGGATGTTGGGCCGGTCGAAGCTGTGAACGAACTGTGCAGCTTTACCCAGGTCCAGCTGGGCGACGATTTCCTCGCGGGTACGCTGATCGGCGGTTGCTGTCAGTGCAATACGGGGAACTTCGGGAAATCGTTGGTGTAAAACGGTAAGCTGCTGGTATTCGCGGCGGAAATCGTGTCCCCATTGTGACACACAGTGGGCCTCGTCAATGGCAAACACGGCCACGCGGCTGCATTCCAGCAGCTCCAGCATGCGCGGCATCAACAGGCGCTCGGGCGCGACGTAGAGCAGATCAAGCTCGGCATCGAGCAATGCCCGTTCCACGCGGCGTTGTGTGGCTGCGTCCTGGGTTGAATTGAGGAACGCGGCGCGCACACCCAGCTGCGTGAGCGCATCGACCTGGTCCTGCATCAGTGCGATCAGCGGTGACACCACCACGCCGACACCATCGCGCACCAGGGCCGGAATCTGGTAACACAGTGATTTCCCCCCGCCGGTCGGCATAAGCACCAGGGCATCATGCCCGTCCAGCAGGGATTGAATAATATCGCTCTGGCGAAATCGGAAATCGTTGTAACCGAATACCGAGCGGAGTATCTGACGTGCGCGTTCCATGCGGTGTCCCTCTCCTTCATTTAACATGTGAAAAATCCACGGCGTCTGACAGTATCCTGCGCCAGCGTTTGTCAGCCAGATAGGCCCAGCTCGCAGGGTCTGCAAGTATATTGTGTTCGAAGAAACCGGTGTAGTGTTGAACGGCGGTTTCAATATGGTCTGGAATGATCGGCTCGCCGACGATTATCCGGTGCTGATTTCTCTTGCTGCTGAAATAACAGGGGATTACAGGCAGCTTTTTCCGGGCTGCAATTTTTACAGCCCAGCGGGTCATGCCGACCTGCCGCCCGAATATCGTGACCACTGCCCGGGCATCACTATTCTCGATATTATCCAGCGTCGCCGCGATCACGGTTCCTGTTTTGATGGCTGAAAACAGATTGCGTGACAGTTCAAACGGGTTGCCGTCGCGCACCATAAGAACCGGAACCTGCATGTGTTCAAAAAACTCGAGGGTGATTCTGGTGCGGGCGATAGTGGGCGGGTTTCTGGCGACGACCAGCAGCGGGAAACTCTGGTTCAGTCTAAGACCCGAAATTGCACTGGCAATATTGTGTGGAACCGCGAGCACAGCTCCGCCGTGTTGCTGCGCCAGATCGGCTATCATGAGGGCATCCTGTTCCTGGAGCAGGATACGCTCCGAAACCCGCCCGATCCCGTGGCGATGGAGAAGGAAGAAGTTTTCCATGACGCCGAGAGAGTTGTCCAGGAACTGCCGGTATATCTTCCCGGGATCGTGTTGGTAGCCTTCGCGATTGGCAATGCGGCAGACGGCTTCGCAGGAAACCCGCAAGGGGTTCCCGGGCCAGAGGTACAGTGCCCGCATGATCCATACGAGTAAGTGCATCGGCAACAGTGCGATGCCCACCGAGGTATGTTTCAGCAGCCAATGAAGGGTTGGAAACAGCAGGACCTTAAGGCGGGTTCCGCTGAACAAGTGGCGCCCACGGCTGCGTTCATGTTCGGTAACCGTGATCTTCCCCAGTAACAGGGCTGAAGAATGGATGGTCTCCGAGCGGGGGCCTCTACTCATACATTGATCTCTGGTACTTCCAGCGTTTGTACATCCATACCCAGTCCTGCGGTGCATCGAGGACCTGTCTTTCAACCGCCTCGATGTAGGTGTCCATGATTACGCCAGGCGCTTGCTGATAGGGCGGCTCAGTCAATACTTCAAATTTAATCCGGTAGTAGCCGCGCCGCAATCGCTGCATATGGATAAATACCAGTGGCGCCTTGAGCAGGCGCGCCAGTTTTTCCGGTCCGGGATAGAAGGCGGTGTCCCGTCCAAGAAACCTTGCCCAGTGTTTCTCCTCGTCCGGGCGAGGCCCCTGGTCGGCAACCAGTGCGATGATGCCGGGTTGCCTGGCGAATTTCAGCAGTTCAGGCAAGGCGCTTTTCGCCTCAACCAGCAGGCTGCCAAAGCGGCTGCGCGACGCCTGTAGCGGAATATCGATGCCCGGATGATTCAGTGGTTTGTAGAGCGCGGCCAGCGGTACTGCAAGCCGGGATGAACAAGCCAGCTGCAGCCATTCCCAGTTGCCATGGTGAGCGGCGACGGTTACCACGGTCTGGTACTGTTTCAGGAGTGAGTGGATAAGCTCCGGGTTTTCAATTTCAACACGTTGCGTCAGTTCTCCGGCGGTCAATGCCCCGCCTTTTATGGATTCAAACAGCATGTGCACGGTATTCCGGTAGCTGCTTGTCGCGAGTCGCCGGATACCGGCAGGCGACTGCTCTGGAAACGCACTCTGAAGGTTGTTTTCCACCAGCTCTCGCTGGAAGCGCAGCAGGTAAAAGGCCAGCACGAACAGCGTGTCGGCAATGAGGTACAGCATGGGAAGAGGCAGGCGTGCCAGCAACCGGATCAGCGTCGCCAGCCATTGCTCGGAGTGTTTACCTGGTTTTCCTTCAGACATTGCCGGCGAATTATCGCATGCTTCGTGTTGAATCCCTATGACTGGTAGCCTGTATACTGAACTCTGACTATAACCAGTGCCGATTACTATGGACCAGGATCCCCCGGAATTACAGGAAGCAGTAACCGCTATAAGCCAGGGCGAGTTCAAGCGCTCCTACGATATCGTTTCCCGGTTGGCGCACGAGGGTGATGCAATGGCCCAGCATTTTCTTGGCTGGCATTATCACAAGGGGATCGGTGCTGAGCAGAATGACCAGCTGGCCGTCAGCTGGTGGGAGAAGGCGGCGACACAGGGGCAGGCAGAGGCGCAGCAAGGTTTGGGCTGGGCCTATGCCAGCGGTCGCGGTGTAAAGAAGGATCTTGTAGAGGCTTACCGCTGGTATAACAGGGCTGTTTCTGGAGGTGATGAAGAAGCCAGGCAGGGGTTGCTGGAGACCGCAGGAAAACTGACAGCAGAGCAGCTGCATCTGTTGGAGATTGAGACCGGCTAACAGCAGTCCGCTAGTCGTTGGTCAGCCAGCGCCAGAGAGCCCCGCTGGGCCGGTCAATACCGGTGCGGATGTAATACAGTGCCTGGTGATCATTGATGGTATGCCTGGCCTGGCGCATGGCTTCTTCGCGACCGCAAAACAGTATATGGTCGCCAGCGTGCAGTTGTACTTCCATACCAGGCAGTAACAGTTTCTCATTGTCACGCTTGATCAGCAGCGGTACACACGGCAATTGTTCAGCACGATTCTGTGGGTGCACACAAAGATCATGCAGGCGGATTTTATCGCCACGTATCAGGCAGTCGAATACGGCAGGTGCCGCAAGTGGTGAGATATCCAGATCCCAGGTCTCGGGGGTTATATCTTCAACTACACCAGCGACACGGCTGACCAGTACATTGGCCCACTCCTCACCCTGGTCACTCGCCAGGTTTAAAAAGTCACCCAGCAGCGGTGCCAGAATCAGGCTCAGTATATGCTGCGCAGTGATGGCGCCCGGCTGCATGATAATGTCGATATCCGCAGCTCTGAAGATCTGATCCTTGTTCTGATGGTTCTGCCGGACGACGGTGAACAGTCCCGGGTTAAGGTCGCGCGCGGTTATCAGTATCGACAGGTTGTTGGTATCACTGTCTGTGCCCGCGATGATACCGGTGGCATTCTTGATGCCGGCTTCAACTAATGTATTCGCTTCGGTGCCGCGGCCTTCAATAGCATCGAGCGGGGCACCCGTGGCCCCGGTATCCGCTTCAATCAGGCGGGTTTGTACGCCTTCACCCGTAATGTATTCCTGTACCGCCTTGCCGAATCTGCCAAATCCACACAGTACCCAGGTGCCGGCCGGCGGGCTCTTGAATTCCGACAGGGGAGCATCATGCACGGCAGTGATCCACTCATAGACCAGGTGCAATCTGGGCGAATGGAACATCATGGCGAGATGTGATGCAAAGATATCAAACGGGTCGATTATATGATCTGTACCGAACGATGCCATGTTGGCTGCGGCATCCCTGGAATCGGACTGACAGATAACCGGAAGTTCGGGAGCCAGCAGCTTGCTGGTGATGGCTACAGCAAGGTTAACATCGTCATCGCCGCTGAGTGCGATTACGCCACGACAGCATGGATGCTTCAGGCCGGCCGCAAGCAGGCCATCCGAGTCTGTCGCATCCTCGCTCAGGCCGGGTACGTGGAATGGCAGGTCTTCGACTTGCAGGTCAAGAATTTTCTCTCTGTCCCTGTCGATGACCACACTGTGTATAAAATGCTCGCTGAGTTCACGGACCAGCTGTCTGGCGGCATCGCCATAACCGCAGATAATATAGAAAGGATCCTGCGAGCGCCGTACCTTGCGGGCAAACGAGGTGAAATCAAGTACCCGCCGAAACGCCTGGTCCTGAATCAGTGTCAGTATGGAGCCGATTGCATACAGCCAGGACACTACAGCAGCGTAGATAACAAAGGTAGTCCACATGCGTTGCGCATCGGTGAATGCATAGGGGACTTCACCCAGACCAATAGTCGAACCCAGGAAGCTGACAAAATAGATAGCATGGAAGAAATCCATACGCCAGGGGTTGCCCTGTTCATCGACACCGGTGATCAGCGTCATGCCAAGTATCGAAATCGCATAAACCGAAATCAGCACGATCAGCGGCAGGCGCATGCGCCGCAGTAACAGGTAGATGACTTTTTTCATGACGGTGTGCGGAGGTCTAGAGCACTAGAGTACTAGCGGCGGAAGGTCACCGTTTCCACGACCAGCAGAAGCACCGAAGTCAGGTTTGCAAGCAATGCCCCGGCTGATAGCGAGACGATGCTTGATGTGATGGAGGGTGTCAGCCCGGTCTCAACGACATACAGGGTAAAGCCCCATACCATGGCTGCTGCGATGAGCTGCAAATCCGCCACCAGGCTGGTTGCCAGCAGCAGGGCACCTATATGGGCGCGGTCACCAAACTTCATGATGGTGGCGATGAGGCTGACGATCAATGCTGCAAACAGTTCATAGGCATTGTGGTGTTCGGGGTTGTCCACTTCGCCGATGAAAAAACCAAAATTCAGGGTCAGCGCCAAGATCGAGAAAAATGCAAAAATGACTTTTTCGAGGTTCATCGCAGGGACTCCTGGCAGATTGTATTTCAGCGTTTGATGTAGAGGAAAATATGAAGCCAGATTAAGCTGTTAGCGGGTATTTTTCAACGTTTTCCCGGTTCCGGGCAGTGGCCGGCACGGTTTCCCGGGAAGGCCTGTTGGTATGGATAAAACAAATCGGTTTCCTGCCGCTATTCAATTGAATAGGCAGCTAATGGGATTGATTGATCTTGTCATGGCGGATTTTGAGCAAAAAGTCGCAATTGATGATGTAAAGATAGGGATGTATGTCTCCCGGCTGGATCGGCCATGGCTGGAAACCCGCTATTTGTTCCAGGGTTTCTACATCAACAAAGTCAGCGATATCGAAGAACTGCGCCTGCACTGCGAGCATGTCTATGTCGATCCTGAACGCGGAGAATCTGCTGCCAGGCCGCTGGCGATGGTGCCCAGGAAAGGCGCAGGGGACAGGCTGGCAGGTATCTTCAGACAGGCAACCGGTCACGAACGTTACCCGGTTGTTACGTCTGTCAAGGAGGAAATCGAAGCCTGTCGGGACAGTCGCAGTGATTTACTGGATGTCGTCACCAATATTCTTGAACAGCTGAAAGCCGGCCATACCATCAAGGTGCAATCGCTGCGTAAGGCGGTAAGCGACATGATTGCCAGCATTATCCGTAATCCGGATGCCTTTTTCTGGTTGACCCGGCTCAAAAACAAGGACAGCTATGCCTATGCACATTGTGTAGACGCCTGTGGTCTCGCGGTAGCGTTTGGCCGCCATCTGGGTTTCTCGAAGCCAGAACTTGAAAATCTGGCCATCGGTACGCTGTTGTTTGACATTGGCAAGTTGCAGTTGCCAGAGGAATTGCTGAAGAAGCCCGGTCGCCTGACGGATAAGGAATACGCCCTGATCCGGCGCCATGTGGAGTTCGGTGTCGGCATGGTGCGTGATATGAAGGGTTGTAATAAAGAAATTATTTCGATCGTTCTTCACCACCACGAGCGTCACAATGGTAAAGGTTATCCTCGCGCCATACCGGGAAACCAGATCCCGGTCAACGGGCGCATAGCGGCGCTGGTGGACTGTTACGACGCTATCACCAGCGAACGCGCCTACAGCACAGCTGTTTCTGCCTACGATGCCATACAGTTGATTTATGAATGGCGTGGCAAGGATTTCCAGACTGATATGGTAGAGCAGTTTATCCAGTGTATCGGGCTGTATCCGACCGGCACGCTGGTAGAACTGAATACGGGTGAGGTAGGCCTTGTGATAGCCCAGAATCGTGTACGCCGGTTACGCCCCAAAGTCATGCTGATACTGGGCAAGGACAAGGTGTCCTATGGTATCTACCCGACGCTGGATCTGATTGATAATCCTGTCGACGATGACGGTAAACTGGTGGAAATCAGCAGACCGCTGGCGCCGGGCAGTTATGGTATCGATGCCAGTGACTTCTACCTGTAGCCAAGCAAAACAGGTAACCGTCCCCGGGCGTGTCGAGCTGTTGCAACAGATAGATCGGAGCGTCGCCGCCTGTAGCGGAAATGATGGGTGTTTTGCGCTGCTGGTGTTCAACCTGCAGAAATTTCGTGAGATCAACGTTGAGTATGGGCATGCGGCAGGCGACGTCGTGCTGGCGGTGGTCGCAGAACGCATGCAAGGAGAATTGCGTTCCGGGGACAGCCTGTTTCATATTGGTAACGACGAGTTTGCGGTTCTTTTGACACAGCTGAAGACGCCCCAGGTAGTTCAGTTGGCGATAATGAAATTGCAGGAGGCTATCGGTGAAAATATGGAAGTGGCGGGCAATGTCCTGTTAATAACGGCGCTGGCAGGAGCTGCATTGTTTCCTGACCACTCTGACGACCGGGATGGGCTGATGAAAGCTGCGGATGCAGCCTTGCATTATGCCGGCGAAAACAACCTGCCGTTCTTGGTCTATGGCAGCTCTATCCGCAGTGCCGAAAAACAGTTTGCTGACCTGAGAGGACACCTGAAGCGTGCACTCAATAACAGTGATTTGAAGCTTCATTACCAGCCCCAGGTCGATTTGCAGCATGGCACTCTGAGTGGTTGTGAAGCACTGGCCAGGTGGGAACATGCCACGCATGGCTGGATACCGCCTGACGTCTTTATTCCGGTTGCCGAGAAGAGTGAGTTGATAGATACCCTGACATACTGGAGTATTAACGCCGCATTGCGGGAGTGGTTCCAGTTTTGCGGCTCATGTTCTTCCGCCTCGATCGCGATAAACCTTTCGGCAAAACTCCTGCGATCGCCGGAAGTCGTGGACCTGGTACGTCGGGCCATGAATATCTGGGGTGCTGAACCAGCATCGATGGTGCTCGAAGTTACCGAAAGCGCCATGATGACCGATCCCCGGGCATCACTGCATACCCTGTCAGCCTTGCACGAGATGGGAATCATTCTGTCCATTGACGATTTCGGGACGGGCTACTCATCACTGGCTTATCTGAAAAAGCTGCCGGTCAGTGAATTGAAAATCGACAAGAGCTTTGTCCAGCATATGGCCGATAACCCGCAGGATCGCAAGATCGTGCAGTCAGTCATCGACCTGTCGCATAACCTCGATTTGCGTGTTGTAGCAGAGGGCATCGAAAGTCAGCAAATCCTGGATATGCTGATCGGCATGGGGTGTGATTATGGGCAGGGCTACTATATAGGCAAACCCATGCCAATCGGAGAAATGCCACCCTGGGTTAAAGGCAGCAACTGGCATTTGCCCGGGTATGTGTCTGTCTAGCCAGGCACGCTGAAGGCGACGCCACCACGCCGCCGGTCACCGCAGTATTCAAAATCACCGCGGCACAGGGAAACCGCGTGTACGCCGCCAAAGAACAGGTTCCGCTCCGGCCAGCAGCGGGTCTGTTCAAATTCATTTTGCAGTTGCCGGTATACCTTGTCGTCAAATCCGTCTTCAATATTCAGCAGTCCTTTCTCATAGTGGATTCTGGGCCGGTCAACGGCCTCCGGGATAGAGAGTTGTTCGTCCACGATGCGTAACAGCACTTGCAGAATGGCCGAGCGAATACGGTTTGAACCACCGGATCCAAGCGCGATAGCGCGCCCGTCATCCAGTCGCAGCACGCTCGGCGCCATCATTGATGTGAGTCGCTGATCCTTCTGCCATGTGTGAAAACCATGCGGATTGAGGTCTTCTTCACCCAGCATGTTGTTCAGCATGATCCCGGTGGTGCCGAGCATGTGGCCACAACCTTCGCCATTGCTGGTTGTCAGTGACGCCAGGTTGCCTTTCCGGTCGATGACGCTGATATGTGTCGTCCCCCGGAATGCGCGTGTCCGGCCCTTGACCTGTTCCTGGTAGCGCTGCAGCAATTCAGGATCAAGCAGCTGCTCGTTGAGGCTGTCGTTGCCTATACTGTCCAGACGGGCTTCGTTGGTGGCGTGCATGACTTCGGCGAGTCTGGATACGCCCTCCATGCTGTCGACAAGAATGCCTTGAGCCGCAAGTCTTTCCAGCAGTTTGAGTGCGAAACCGATAAGCAGACCGCCGGATGAGGGGGGTGGGTTGGTGAGGAATTCACAGCCCCGGTAATTAATGTGTAACGGATCGCGTTTAATAACGCGGTAACCGGCAAGATCCTCGCGCCGGAGGTGGCCGCCCGCGTTGCGGCACGCAGTTTCAATTTCTGTCGCGATGTCACCTTCGTAAAACAGGTGTTCACCTTCACTGCCAAGCGCAAGCAAGGTGTCTGCCAGCTCGGGCAGGTAAAGTGTCTCACCTTCACCAACCAGCGCGTCCTGGTTTGAAGGGCTTGCAAAACGTTGTGCGGCCTGGGGTGTGGCCAGGTATACCGGCCGCACAACGTCCAGGATATAGGCCTGCAATTGGTTAACACGCAGTCCTTTTCGGGCCAGTTCAACAGCCGGTTCCATGAGCACCGGCATTGGCAGGCTGCCAAGATCCCTGTGAATAGCGAACAGTCCGCGCACCGTGCCCGGGGTTGCGACTGCACCGTAACCAATGTGGAATTCCTGTAGCGTTGTTCCAAAATCGGCGTGGATAGGATGAAAATCGATTTCCGTATCAGGGCGTTTGTGTTTCGGTGTCTGCGCAAAGAAGTCATATACGCGGGCCTGGCCGTTATCCGGCTGTGCCATCAGGAAGCCGCCGCCACCCAGTGATGTCAGTACGGGTTCTGCAACGCAGGCTGTCCAGTGTGCTGCAATAGCGGCATCAAATGCGTTACCGCCTTCGCGCAGGGCAAAGGCAGCGGCTTCGGCGGTCGCTGCATGCCCGGTTGCAACAGCACCTTTTGCTGGAATCCTGGTCATGGATAGAGTTTTAGATCAGCAGATCGGTCCTGGCCGAAGCATCTGCCTGGTCGGTTTCGATCCTGGGCCGGCAACCCACCAGGTGATCGGCTGGCACCTTGAATTTATCCACCAGGTGATTTTTTACCTGTGCAGCGCGCTGGCGGGCAAGCTCGGTCAGCTTTTGTTCGTCGATGACAGGTTCCACTGGAGTGGTTTCCTTGCCGGTATTTTTCTTGCGCCCGGCATTTGCCAGTTGCTGAAAATAGAGTGCATCCTGTTTGACGGCTACGCCGCACAGCTTGATCGCCAGTTTGGGGCGATCGTGCAGAACCCCGGCAACCTTGGACAGGTACTCCCGGTCGGCATCATCCATCTCGGACTGGCCGGGCTCAAACTCGATCGATTTCAGGCGAACCCTGGTGACTGCTTCCCCCGCATATTCGGCGGCCAGGATCAGTGTGCCATAGGGTTGCAGGGCATATTTCAGATAGCTGACGGCGCCCTTCTTGAGCCCGGTGGCAAAGGCCTGGCTGATGGCATCGCTGACATCGAAATCGGGACTGTTGGCGTCCCCCTCTATCGGTATATCCAGTTCTATGGTGTTGTTCCTGTCTCTCAGGGTGTCCAGCGCTACATTCAGTGGCACGGGGATCTTGCTCTGCAGGCTGTCTTTACTATCAACGCTTTCCAGCTCGAGCTGGCGTAATTTCAGAACAGCTTTACCGGCCATGACGCTGTTCTCGCTTTTTACTTTCAGGTCAACGTCAAGCGTACCACTGTCCAGTAACACACCCAGACTGTCGCGGGTGTAGGGGGACAGGCGCGGAAGATCCATGGCATACAGTTTTCCTTCCAGGTCCAGGCCCGGGGGTTGCTGGAACGGCCTCACGTCTCCGCTTGCAGACAGGGTCGTATGCTTGCCCAGCTTGCTTTCCAGCCTGAGCGGGCTGGCCTGGTCAGGCTTGCCGGTATCCACTTTTTCCAGCGACAGTTCGCTGAAAGTCAGCGTCTCCCTGAATGTCGGGCTTACCGCTTCATCCACGATGGTCATGGTACTGCCGTCGGATATGTCGATACGGTTGATTGCAAGCCGGGTTTTTACAGCCTGTGTATCTGCAGCTTCAGTGGCGTCGGCTTCCTTTTCTACAGCTGTCCCGCTGGCGCTTGCCTCAGGCTCTTTTTCCTCCCCTAGCAGTACTCCCAGCAGGGTGTTGACCTCCCAGTTCCCGGTTTTGTCCCGCTGATAAAGGACGTGTACATCATCTTCATGAATGGTGTCGATGGAGGTGAACCCATCCGCATAGCTTACATTGCTGACCAGCAGTTGCCCGGCTTGATAGAAGGCCTCATTCCTGTTTGTGTCCTGAGGTGAGGTGATGAGGCGCCCTATGTTCAACGCATCAACCGTTATCTTTTCTGCTTTGAACTGTTGCAGATTATCCAGTGCAAGCCCCTTGACCTTAAATCTGTCAGCAGCTATCAGGTCCATCTCTTTTTCGGGGGCCACCAGACCGGCCTTCGAGATATCGATGTCGGCAAACAGGCT
>Ga0316194_10000120_pt1 | contig 41281 bp, 36 predicted proteins | sample CroRivsedime1_MG_FD_204936 | JGI IMG/M metagenome (GOLD analysis project Ga0316194, IMG submission 204936) | Coastal sediment microbial communities from Maine, United States - Cross River sediment 1 | ecosystem: Environmental > Aquatic > Marine > Coastal > Sediment | place: USA: Maine...
CCCTGTACAAAGGATGCGTTCTGGCCATACTGGACCGCGATGAAGAGGCTCTGCAACTCCTGGTCCGGATGAAAGAAACCGCTCGGCTACCCTGGGATCCGGCACTTCGGGATATGTTTTGCCTGCAGCGTTTCGCCGGCGAACCGGACTACCTGGATATCCTGGAGCACTTTGAAGAACGCCGCGCTGTGCTGCGGGAACGCCTGCCGGCCACGCTGGCAGAGTTCGGGGTCCAGCTCTAGTCAGTCACCCCAGTATCGGGTCAAAGCGAGCGTGAAAGCCCGGTCTACTTCATTGGTCTGCTCAGACCAGATGGACTGGAAATAGGTACCGGAAAGCAGGTATTTATCATTCATGAAATAATCGAAACCGATCCCCATGTTGACGAACCGGTGCCTGAGCAGGCGGTCATGCTGCCACCACTCGATGGTGTCGAAATCGTCCGGGTAATTGCCGTAGAAAGGATCGTCCGTGAAGTCCCAGGGCATCACGAGACCATCCCGGATCCACTTGGCGGAAAAGAAAATGTTCATCGCGAACTGCGGTTTGAACCAGTAGCGGCCGGATAAGTAAGCCAGCCAGTAGTCGACATTGACATCCAGTGGTTTTTCCGAGAATACGTAAGCGAGATTGCCGTCGAACTGCCAGTCCGAAAAGTATGGGATCCAGGTGGCCGAAACCCCGACGGGAATGGTCCACAGGTTCTGGCCGATAGCCGCCTTGGCATAGAAGGGATAATCGGTGGTCGGCCAGCCGTAACCGATGTATGGAGAGAGTATCAACGGTCCATCCAGCGCCAGATAACTCACGCCGAACGACATGTCCTGCAGGCCACCATGAAATTTTTCGTCGTCGATGAACCGTTTGTCCGGCGGCACGAAATCGATCCACCAGGGGTCATTGGGATTGTGCGGATCGCCGCCAAAGGGATCATTGGGGGCCGAATTGAAACGTTTCTGAACGTACGGAACCGCTGCATAGACCATCCAGCGATCGCTAATTGCATAATCCCCCGACAGCAGGGCGATATGCGAATCCGTAGTCCAGTAATCGAAGGTGAGATTGTCGTCTTTGAAATCCCCGGTACGGATGTACTGGTACTCGATCCTCAGGCTGGCGTCACCCTTTTCCTGGCTCTGAGCCAATGCAGGACCGGCAAGAAAAAAACACACAAGGCCGAGCCCAAATAGAAGGACCCGCGCACTGTCGACAAAACTCCTCAACCCTGTCACCCTCATTGCATTGCCCGCACAACCGGGCGAAATTACTATGTCTTATTCTTCAGCGATTTGTGTATCGCCTTGAGGTAATGCTTGATCTCGTCCTTGTCGGCAACCATGACTTTTTCATAGTCCTGGTTGGCGACCTGGGCTTCGTCCCTGTCCATCGCTACCGGCAAGTAGGTAGTCTGGAGCGTTTCAAAATTGCCAGCGCTGGATTCAACTGAATCGTGTTCGCTGTAGGGCGCAATCACGACGTCGTAGTTACCACTTTCAAGTTCAGTAGTGAGGTCCATCTGGTTGTCAACCAGCCGCACGCCGTGACCGGATTGGGCCAATGCCTCGGCCAGTTGTTTCGCGCCTTCGGACTGGCCGTAGACCAGCACGCTACCAGGCAGCGGGGCGGTATAGACACGGTAGGATACGCCTTTACCCACCCGGTACAGGCTGTCACCGCAGGCGAATGCATTGATGGAAAATATGCCGGCTAATAAAGCGCTGATCAGTACAATTCGAATCTTCATCATGTTCACCATTGGGGCATCAATTGCCTGTTACGTACACTAGGTTTAGCACACCACACTGGTTTCTGCAATAAAACCGATGCTAAGTTACTGATTTTTATAACTGTCTGTTTGTTTCGAAAATTCTGCAATAATTAGGTAGCACTCTCATTGCCGACTGCAGCATAAGGAGATACCTATAAACAAGTACCTTTCCTGGCCGGGTTTTGTTGGTGGCCTGTTGGCGGGCGTCGTGATTTATCACTCCGCTCTGTGGCTCGGAGGCTATTCACTGGTCAGCCGCGAGCATCTTGAAGCGCAGAGTGATCTGCTGGCCGAATTGCGGGCTGAGAACCTGGAACTGACGGAAGACCTGTTCGGGCCGCATGTATCGCCGGGAATGGATTCTGATGCAGAACCCCCTCCCTATGATGCAAACGTCGATGCACATGAGGAGGTCGCAATGGCCCGTGACGTCGCCGTCCAGGAACAAAAATTCCTGATGATCACTTTCGGCGCCAACTGGTGCATGGACTGCCGCAACCTGCACCGCCGGCTTAAAAGCAAGGACGTACAGCAATACACGGAGGATCGATTCCTGTTCGTCAATGTCGACGTGGGCAAGTTCAACCAGAACGCAGACCTGGCAAAGGAACTCGGCATCACGCTGTCGAGGGGGATTCCGGTAGCCATATTCTTCGATCCCGACGGTCAGGTCATCGGTACGACCAACGAGGGACAACTGGAACCCGCGCGCCGCTATACTTCCAGGCAGATACTTCGTTTTGTCAGGGATATTGCCGAAAGGTCGCTCATCACGACTCCGGATTCGGTAAGCGGCTGAGGAAACCATTCGGGAGGCAAGCATGGCTAAACACATCAGAATCTGGTCCTTTGCGGACGTAGACCGCAGCGGCAAGGTTCGCTGGACCGCGAACGAACTGGGATACGAAATCGAGGAAATACGGATTAAGCCCGGTGATCACAAGACCGACGCATATCGCCAGATGAATCCTTATGAGCAAATCCCCACAGCCGAAGTGAACGGCAAAATCCTGGTGGAATCGACGGCTATCTGCGTGATGCTGGCCGAGCGCCACCCGGAGGCCGGGCTTATTCCGGAGTCGAAAGACGCGCGCGAGCTTTTCTGGCAATACATGAGCGTTTCATCCAGTACGCTGGAAATGCCTGCTGTGCTGTATTTCCTGTCAAAGTCGGGATACCTGGATGCTGCATGGAAAGAACTTTGGGGCGAATCTTTGCAGAGACGACTGACCGTTTTCGCCGACAGCATGCCGGATACCGGTTTTATCTGTGATGAATTCACGATCGCGGACATTTGTGCCGCGTACTCACTCAGGATCGGCGTGCAGGCTGGCCTGTTGACGCTGGGAAGCCCCTTGGAGAACTACCTGCGCCGTTGCGTGGCGCGCCCCGCAGCGCAGGCTTCTCGTTTTTTCGAGGGGTTATTTGACTGAATGACATAACATTGCTTTCAGAAACAGTTCATTTATCTCAAAATGTAAGCGCTTTCACATTCTTTTGCTTTCGTCTATATTAATAAAAATTTTGGCATCGGCCCCTCCCTTTGGTAAAGGATACAAAATGAGAACAATTACGAATATCGCACTATTTGTAGCATTGACGCTTGGCCTCGTGATGGACGCCGCCGCCGTGGATCCCACGATTATTGATGATTTTGAATCGGGTCTGCCTGCGGGCACCGATGGAGATGGCCTGGAAATCGGCTTTTCGATTTTCAGTGATGGAAGTCCGGTAGCAATAACCACTACAAATGGCTCTCCCGCTGACGAGATCGGTGATTCCGGAAATTCCGCGCTTCGGCTCACCGCCGATGTCTCAGCCTTCGGCGGTGTGCTTCATCGCTTCGAAAATGTTGCGGTTGACACCTGGATCACCCAAGACTGGAGCGGTTCGGAGGGGTTGAGCTTCTGGTTGTATGGCCTTAACACCGGAAACTCCCTGTTCATGGATATTCTCGACAATCGCAACGTCGGATCTACGACTGATGATGCTGAACGCTGGACCGTCGATATCACTGACAACTTCAGCGGGTGGCAACACTTTGAATTCCCCTTCGCATCGTTCAGTCGCAAAGAGATCGGCAATGGCGCTCCCAACGATGGTTTCACGCTGACGGAAATCAACGGCTGGGGTCTTGGCACGCTCACGACCGTTGCGGAAGTCGTTTACTACCTGGATGATGTCGCCATCTACGGCGAGGCCCAAATTCCCGAGTTGACAGTATCTTTCTCCAGCAGTAACTACGACACACCCGAGGGTACTACCAGCGACATCACGGTCAAACTGAATCGCGAGATGCTTCCTGAAGATCCGGCCGAAGTTTCAGTCGATTATGTGATCGAACCCGGCAACGCGACACCTGGCAGGGACTACACTCCCGCTTCCGGTACTTTGACTTTCGTAAATGGAGGCGCTACGGAACAACCCTTCGAATTTGAAACCTTCGACAACAATAAGTACACCGGCGACAAGCGGGTCATTCTCCGGCTTGCCAACACGGTCGATGTCGCCGCCGTCGTCACCCAGGCCACCGGCACTATTATCGATGATGAAATCTTTGATGCCAGCCTTTTGGACGACTTCGAAACCTATCCATACCTGTGGTCCACCCAGGACAACGTGCTGCTTGCAAACCTGGAAATAGCGGCTGGCGATCCGGATGCGCTGCCGGAACAGGGTGACTGGGAGCGCGTGCTGGACGCAACCATTCCCTTGCAGATTGAAGCCGATGTCCAGGGTCGAATCTGCAACAAGGGTAATGGCGTTGTGCCTGTCGTTCTATACAGTACGGATACGTTCGATGCTACCGAAGTTGACCACACCACCGCCAAACTGGGCGATGCTTATGAAAATCACACCAACAAAAAATCCGGCGAAGCCAAGCGTCATGAAGAGGATGTGAACAACGACGGCAGAATGGACCTCGTGTTCCATTTCGCATTCGCGGATACCGGGCTGCCCTGCGACCCGGACAGCGCTCCTTTCAACGCCTGGACTTTTGACGGACAGCCCGTAACAGCAGATGACGACGGCGCCTCCTTCAGGCGCGATTTCGCTATAGGACAGGATTGGAGTTCAGCGGACGGATTGAATTTCTGGTATTACGGCCAGAACACCGGTGACACTATCACCATCCAACTGCTGGACAATCGTGCAACAGACCCAGGCCCGGCAGGGTGGAGCCTGGTCTGGAGTGATGAGTTCAATGATCCCGACGGAACCCCGCCAAATCCTGCGAACTGGGGTTACGAGATCGGCGATGGCACTGTCAACGGCATTCCCGGTTGGGGCAACAGCGAGTTGCAGTACTACACCGACAACACCGACAACGCGGCCACGGACGGCAATGGCAACCTGCTGATTACCACGGCTGAAGCTGACGGTACACTGCATTGTTACTACGGTCCCTGCGAGTACACCTCTGCTCGGCTGATATCTCAGAACAAGGCAGAATTTGCGTATGGACGTATCGAGGCTCGCATCCTGCTGCCGGATGGCGAAGATGGCCTGTGGCCAGCTTTCTGGAGCCTGGGTACAGATGTCGGCCAGGTCGGCTGGCCGCAAACCGGCGAGATCGACTTCATGGAATACGTCAGCCGGCTACCCAATGAGATTTTTGGCACCATTCACGGTCCGGGATACTCGGGCGGAAACGCTTATGGAAATATTTATGACTTCGGAGGACCGGCGTCTGACGATTACCATACCTTCGCGATCGAGTGGCAACCCGACCTGATCATGTGGTACGTAGATGATGTTCTTTACCACACCGCGCAACCGGCAGATGTCGCCCCCAACGAGTGGGTTTTCAACGACCCGGTATTCATGTTACTGAACCAGGCTGTCGGTGGTAACTTCGGCGGGACAGTCAGCGAAGACCTGGTTTTTCCGCAGGTCATGGCGATCGATTACGTCCGTGTCTACCAGGGCCCTGATTCGGCGGAGCGCTTCGATAGCAGCTTCGTAGACGATTTCGTGGGCTGGCAGCAGGTTGAATTGGCGTTTGTGGATTTCAGCCGCAGCTCTGAGCAGCCCGATGGCGCTCCGGACGACGGACTGACGCTGACGGAGGTTTGGGGCTATGGCTTCGGGCTGCCTGATGGTGGCTCTGCCAGTGGCTACCTGATGCTGGACCAGGTCCGGTTGGTGCAGTTTCCAAAAATCGTGACCAATCTGAATGATTCCGGCCCGGGTTCACTGCGCGAGGCATTCAACACCGTGCTCAGCGGCGGAAGCATCCTGTTCGACCCCAACCTGGCGGGCGAAACTATAGCGCTCATAGGCGGCCCGCTGACCACCGGAAACCAATTCACAGTCGATGCGGTCGATGCCCCGGGCATCGCACTGAGCGGTGGATTTGCTGATCGCATCCTCATCCTTGATCCGGGCGCCAATGTCACCGCGCGGCACCTGGTGATAACCGAAGGTTTCGGTTACCAGTTGGGAGGGGCGATCATCAACAACGGTGAGTTGACTCTTGATCATGTCACGGTAAGCAATAACACCATGACCACTGATGCCGGCGATTTCTGGCAAGGCGGCGGGGGAATTTACAATGGTGACGGTGCCACTCTCAATCTGATCGACAGTACAGTATCGGACAACACTTCGGGGTTCACGGGTGGAGGAATTTATTCGTTCTTCAACAGCATGACCAATATTGAACGCAGCACTGTCAGCAACAACACGGCGCTCGATGTCGGCGGTGGAATGCGCACCCTGGGCAATGTGACCATCGATAACAGCACTATCAGTGGCAATGTTTCGACCGCCTGGCATGGCGGCGCCGCTTTCAGCACCGAGGGAATTGTGAACGTATCCAACAGCACGGTTACGGCTAATTCTGCACCATCGGGATCGGCTGGTGGATTCTTCCTGGGAACGTTTGGCCCGGCACCTGCAACGCTCAATCTGCAAAACACACTGGTGGCTAGCAATGGCGACTTTGGCTGCTTCCTCGCACCGTTTGGCGCGGGTGCGGTTGCTATCAATTCACTGGGCAACAGCGTCTACACCGACGCCACCTGCAACCCGGTTGGAAGCGACCAATTGGTTGGAGACGCCGGCCTGGCACCGCTGGCGGATAATGGCGGGCCTACGCAAACACATGCCCTGTTGCCTGGCAGTGCCGCTATTAGTGGGGCAGATAACGCCGTCTGTCCGGTAACCGATCAGCGCGGTGTGGTCAGGGACCCGGCCTGTGATGTAGGAGCCTTCGAGTTACAATAAAGCATTCCTGGAGGCTAACAAGCAGAATCGGAACACGGGGCCATGAGCCCCGTGATTCTGTATGTGGCTCTGGTCCAGCATACCCTGGCAATGTTATTTTGACCGGGTAATCCGGAGATCACATGATGAACTTTTGTATTACCAGACTCCCAGTGCTCGCCGAATTGTTCGCGATAATAGTATGCAACCCTTGCTCCGCTTCTGACAAAGACCTGTCGGTACCGATAACCGGCACCGTGGTAGTGGTCAACCAGGCCTCCGACACAATCACCCTGGTTAATCTGGCCACCATGGAAGCTTATTAGCACGTTCCGCTGATAGGTGGCCCGCAAGCCTGATCTCCCTGCATGGTGTCGCTTGGTCACCTGTACAGCGACCAAAGAAGCGGAGCACATGCACTGCTAGCCCACGGAGTGCTTCGCGGTCTGAGCTGTGGATCAGCGCTGAACGTTTTTACTTCCTTCTCCGGTCAGGTGCGTATGAGACGTCAAAACGCCCTGAAAGCGCCGTTCCTGGCCGCACAGCTTCGCCTGGCCATCGACAGATACGTGCCCTAGAAGGGATTGGGATTAATCGGGTCTCACGATGCTACTTGTGACTGACGGTCCAGACGTGCAATACGCCGGCTGATGACCGACATGTTACGCTCGATGGCCAGGAGATAGGAATTCTCTCCGGTCACGGGGTTTTCCAGGAACAGCCAGGCGCCCCCGCACTCCACGTTCATCTTGTAGTGCACGAACCTCGACCAGAAATCCGGTGTCGCGCGTAGCAGGGCTTCGTAGCTGGCAAAGGGCCATTCACTGCGTGGCAGTTCCTGGTAGCGAAAGTTTTCCTCGAATTCCTGGAAAAGCACTTCGAGTTTGTCCGGGTACTGTGGATCGCTCATCTGGCCGACATAGTCCGCCGTGCACACGGCCTGACCCATGGCGCGCTCGATTTTCGAGCGAAACGGAATCTTACCCAGGTCGGCGCGGGGGCCGGTTGCACTGATCAGATTCTGGACGAACACGATGTCATCTTCATGCCAGCCGTGCTGTAGCAGGTAGTCCTCCACCACGCTACAGGAGCGTTTCTCGTGCACATGGGTGTACTTTGCACCCGTACCATCCGTGTCATCCCGTGTTTTCAGATAACCAATGTCATGAAACAGGACAGCGAACAGCGTACGTTTGAAATCCCAGGGGCTGATAGACGGCTCTTCATCTGCGTGCTGACGGTTGTTCAACAACTCGGCCAGGCAAAGCGTGGCCTGCAGGGTATGGCTGATGTCGTGGTAGGCCGTGTCCATGGGCTGGTAAGCCGGATGACGCCCTTCAAACAGGTCCTTGATGGCGTCCATAGCTTCATTGATGTAAGCATCATCCTGCACGCCGAACATGTGACGGCACCGCTCACGGACCAGGGCGCAGACGTCTGCAGGACTGGAAAAGTCGAGGGTGGTAATTGCCGGCAAAACCGGAAATTTGACAACTTCTCTCATAGTGAATCCCCTTTCAAATCTGAAAGGCCTACTCCTTATTTGACCACGCCGGGTCGGCCTAAAGAACCGATCGATAAATGAAGTTTAACAGATATTGAGGGTAACTGACTGATATTGATGTTTAAAAACCTGGTATGGTCACTTTATTCCACGTAACCCAGGTATTGGTCCAGCCAGGCGTTGATTTCACGGCGTTGCTGGTTGATCGGGCAGCCCACGTAGCCAGCGTCATAAGCCACGTGCTTTTTTTCACCCTCGGCGCTGCGCAGCGCCTGCACACTTGTCTATCACCAGCCCCAGCCCCTATGATTGACGCTCAATGGAGCACACCCGGAGTCACGCACCTGATGAAAATCCTGTTTTCAGCCCTGCTTCTTCTGACCATGGCCCAGGCCCTGGCCGGCGAAACCAGGATCATTGACCTGACCCATTCTTTCAATGCAGAAACCGTTTATTGGCCAACAGCCTCCGGGTTCGAACTGGAAGTCGACTTCAAGGGCACCACCGATGGCGGCTTCTACTACGAAGCAAACACCTTCCGCAGCGCAGAGCATGGCGGCACGCACCTGGATGCGCCCATTCACTTTGCAGAGGGGCGGCAGCACGCGGATGAGATTCCGCTGGAACGGCTGATCGGTCCGGCAGTAGTGATTGATGTGACTTCACAGGCTGCTGCTGACCGCGACTACCGGGTATCAGTGGAGGATTTCGAATCCTGGGAAGGCGATCATGGCAAACTCCCGGACGGTATCATCGTTCTGATCCACACAGGTTTCGGCAAGCTCTGGCCGGATCGCAAGGCGTATATGGGAACCGCGGAACGCGGCGCCGAAGCGGTGGCTAAATTGCACTTCCCTGGTTTGCACCCCGAAGCCGCACGCTGGCTGGTCGAAAAACGATCCATTCATGCCATTGGACTGGATACGCCGAGCATCGACTTCGGCCAGTCAACCGGTTTCGAAGCCCATCGTATCCTGATGGAGCAAAACATCCCGGCCTTCGAGAACGTGGCCAACCTGGACCAATTGCCCGAAAAGGGCTTCGAAGTGATTGCACTGCCGATGAAGATCACGGGCGGCAGCGGTGGGCCGTTGCGTATCGTGGCCAGGGTGCCTTGAGAGAAATGAGATGACAGAAACAAGAACACTGGATGAATTCAGGAATAAGTTCAGAGTGGATGAACTGAAAGTACTGGAAAACCGTTCCTGGACCTGGTCGGTCCGGCCGGGCCAGCCGACCCTGGGGGCGGGCATCCTGTCTCTGAACCGTCATGCCGGGACATTTTCTGACGTCACAGCAGATGAAATGAAGGATTTAACCGAACTGGTCGCGGCAATTGAAGGGACCCTTAAGGCGGCTTTCAACCACCAGATCATGAACTACCTGATGCTGATGATGGTGGACCATCACGTTCACTATCATGTCATCCCCAGGTATGAATCCGTCCGCACCTTCGCCGGTCGTGAATGGGCCGATAACGGCTGGCCGGCGTTACCGGTCCTTGCTGACAGCCAGCATGCCGATGATCCGGGCTTGCTGCTTCACATACAGGAAAAACTGAGACCGGGAGTGGTTTGACATGAAAAAGAGAATTGCATTTATTGCTGCAACCTTTGCCTGCATGGTCGCTTCAGCCTGGCCATTAGCCGCCGCCGACAGCCACTCGGAACACTCCGGGCCGGTCATGAACTACCACAGGATCGATGACCGCCTTGTGACCGGCGGCCACTTCGTCGACGACGGTCTTGCCGAGTTGAAAGCGCAGGGTGTGACAGTGGTCGTCGATCTCAGAGACAAGCCACCCGGGGGACAGGAAAAGAAGCTGGCGAAACAAGGTATTGAATGGATCAATGTCCCCATCGAGTGGAATGATCCCGAACCCGAGGACTTCGAGCGTTTCAGCAAAGTCATGCAGGCACACAAGAGCGATAAGGTCCTGGTGCAATGCGCTGCTAACTATCGGGCCTCGGCGATGACTTACCTGTACCGGGTCGTCGTTGAAGGGGTTGACGAGAACGAAGCCGCAAAAGATCTCTACGCGGTCTGGACGCCTGGCAAAGAGAATCAGAAGTGGGCCGATTACATCGAAGAGATCAAGGCTTCAATGCTGTAACCCGGTCTGATCCACAGGTTTGAACTTGATCGCAGTCATCGTCGGTTCCGGAAGCTCTTCTTCAACTTCAACGGCCCCTTTGCCGGCAGCGTGAATAATAGTCGGCCATTTCGCATGGTCTTTAGGAGTGATAGCTTCTTTGTGTTGTTTTTGCTTGTGCTTCATCGCCTGGCGCCGGGCCAGATCTTTTTCAGCATCGGCTTTACGCACTTTCCACAATACTACTGCCGCAACCAGTCCAAAGAAAATCAAAAAGATCAACATCTTCATCTTGAAGGCCTCCTGAACGTACGGGATTCTTCCCATTCTCCCGTTCCAGTCCGCTCTTCCTGCCCCCGCTCCCTACCGAGCTAAGGCAATAAAAACATACACTTCCGTTTGATCCCTGTCTGATGTCCGGCACCACTTCCTTGATGCTTCAACTACGCTTAGTTATATAAAGTTTAGCATAAACCGCTATTTAGGTGCATAAGCCACACGATCACCGGTAAAAGTACCGATCCAGATTTCATCGCCCACCTGCAGCCCCATGGTGATATTGCTGAACAGCGGATTTGCGGGGCCTCGCGCTAGATCCTCGCCTTCCATCGATTGCGGATCAATCACCCTGACGACAAAAGGCCGCGGGCAGGACGCAAACGCCTCCAGCGCAAACTCATCCGGGCTCCGAACTGCGCCGCACTGAGAATAATCGGCGAGCAGCCCGGCAGTGATCAGGCGTCCATCCTCTCCCATGTGCAGGTTATCAGGTACAAATTCGAGTTGTTTTGAAGTACGCAGCTTTCGGGCAGGATTGGTATTCGAGTACGCGGTGACGTTAAAGAAACCGGAGGATGCGATATAAAACTCGCTGCCGTCGGCGGAGACCTCGATGCCGTTGTTATAGGCTCCCTCGGTGCCATCAATCACGGTAAACCCTGGATCACCCGGCGACCATTTGAAGACAGAACCGGTGAGTTCGAGCGCCATGGCTTCGGCGATCGTTCTTCCCGTAACCAGTGGAATCGTTACCAGCAGCGTACCATCGGCCAGTGATGCAACACTGTTGGCTTCCATCCCATCCGGTGTCATCACGCAGCCCTTCCAGGTCAAAAACGGCCGTTCTCCATTGGCGTCCACATCAAACACCTCGACGGCTTCACGCCCGCCGTGCCCCACCACGTACAGTGTCGAGTGGCCGTCAACACCGGAACGAATATTCAATCCGTGAGAGACAAGGCTGGCAGGATCCGGTGCGCCGGGACAGGCTCCAAACATTTCCATGTCTTGCTGAATCCGGGGGATTTCACCCGGGTAAAGCACCGACCAGGATTTCAGCCTGGAATCGATGAGATAGATCGAGGCGCCCGGCGCCATGCCGCTGGCAATGATCCAGTGAGTATCCGGAACCTGAACGAGATCTTCTGCGTTTTGCATGCCACAGACGAAACCAAGCTCCCCGACTGCGTCGCAGTTATCCCCTTCCGCACTGACTGTTGCAGAGACCAGAAGCAACAGGGTCATGAATATTCTCGTAGTCAACTTGTTCAGCTCCCTCAAAAATGCTTTCATCACCGCATTGTAGCCCACTTGGAGAATGGCGCATCATGCGCACCTTGCTCGTCTTCATTGCCCTAGCCTTTGTGCTGTACGCCGGTTTCAGCCTGATGTTGTACCTGCTGCAGGACCGCCTGGTGTTCCTGCCCAACATGCCGGGCCGCGAACTCGACACCACGCCGATGTCGCTCGGGCTGGAATACGAGGATGCCTGGATCAATACCGAAGATGGCGAACGGTTGCATGGCTGGTTTATCCCAACCGATGACGACCGCGCCCGAGGTGCCCTGCTGTTCTTCCATGGCAATGCCGGTAACATCTCCCACCGCATGGAGAGTGTGCTGATTTTCAACCGCCTCGGGTTGGACGTGCTGATCGTGGACTACCGTGGTTATGGTCAGAGCAGCGGGAAACCAGGAGAACAGGGCACCTATCTGGACGCCCGGGCGGCCTGGAATTACCTCGTGGAACAGCGGGGCATAGCGCCTCATCGCACCGTGATCTTCGGCCGCTCACTGGGCGGGGCCGTCGGCGCCTGGCTGGCCAGCCAGCCCGATGTTAAGCCCGCCGGCGTGATCATTGAGTCGTGTTTCAGCTCGGGCCTGGACATGGGCAGGCAGCTCTACCCGGTGCTGCCCGTGCGGCTGATCACGCGGATCGGGTACCCGGTCCGCGAATACGTCACGAAAATTCGGGCGCCAGTTCTGGTGGCTCACAGCCTCCACGATGAAATCATTCCGTTCAGCATGGGGCAGACCATTTTTGATGCAGCACCGGAACCCAAATCGTTTCTGGAATTGGAAGGCGACCACAATGCGGGGTTCTGGATCAGCCGGGAGCGGTATGTACCGGCGCTGGACGAATTTTTCAGCCAAACCCTCAACTTTTAGTCTATGCTTTGTACGAAGCTCAGGCAGGCATCACAACTCGCAAGGCAAAAATGGGATGAACAAGAATAATAATTCACAAGTCCAGGCTGGCCTGGCCACGCAAACTGCATGACGCCCGGTTACGTTCTGATCAGAACTTTAATCGTCGCATTATTAGCGTTTCCTTTTGGGCAGGCATTCGCAGAATGGCCCATTCCAGACGACTTAAGCACGCAAGCAGCCACGCTGAGTGAAGAGCAACTCAACTTCATCACATCGGGCGATATACTCAAATTTATTCCGGAGCGACAGCTTGAACATGAACTGGCCACTCGCGATGCGGACAGTTTGCGCAACCTGGTGAACGACCTGATGTCGCTCGCTGCGCAAATGGGTTACGACCCCGGGCGTGACATGGGTGCGGCGCCGCTCAACCTTGCAGCCAAAAATTTCCACCGGAGCACCATACCCACGCCGGCGCCATTGCGCGACTTCGAACGTGAGCCCGGGCCCTTCAGCGTGCACCGCTACGTGTTTCCGCAGTCCGGCGTACCAACCTTCGGCGGAGCGAAAGTCGCTATCTGGCCGGAAGACCTGACCGCCGGTAGTGTAGACGTTGCGATCATCGGCGTGCCCAACAACATGGGCAGTGGCCGGCGCGACTCAGGCGCCGGTCCGGATGCGATGCGTGCGCTGAACACCATCGCGATACCGGATGTCCAGTCATTGGTCAACCCGCTCGAAGCGCTGTCCGTGGTCGACTACGGCAATTTCTCCATCGACTATTTGAGCATTGAGCGGACCGTCAGTCATGTCGCCGGCATGGTTGCCGAAACCGCCGGCACCGGCGCTATCCCGATGCTGGTCGGCGGTGACACCTCGATGCTATACCCAGGCGTGAAGGGAATTGCCGAGAACCGGGGGCCCGGGACGTTTGGCTTGCTGCACTTCAGCGCCCACCCGGATGTCGAACGTTTCAGTGATCACACGATTTCTGACCGCCAGGCGATTTTCCGGTTGCTGGACCAGGGCATTGTGAAAGGCAGCGACACCATCCAGGTGGGACTGAGAGGCCCCGGCGTCGATCTTGAAACCCTGCGATGGCTGCGAGAACAGGATGTGCGTTACCACACGATGGCCGAATTCCAGCGGCACGGATCTGAAAGGGTATTCAAACGCATACTGCGGGAGGCCGATAAAGGCCCCGATGCTTTTTTCGTCTCCATTGACGTCAGCGTGCTCGCCCCGGCCGATATGGTCGCGGCGGGACGCATTACGCCCAATGGCCTGAGCATCAGGGAAGTGACGCGCGCCATTCGTCACGTCTGTGCAGCAAAAGACATCGTCGGCTTCGAGATCACTGACCTGGCCCCAATGCTCGATCTTTCCCGGCTGTCGGTGATTCATGCAAATGCCGCACTCAATGCCTGCCTGGTAGGTATTGCCGTTCGCAAGAAAGGCCTCGACCCTGACTACATTCACCCCGTGGCGCTTGATCATGGCCAGCGATAACGTGCGCCGGGCACACCCGGATGGAAAGTCTGCGATGAAAGCCCTGTTACTGAGCGCGATCCTGTTTTCCCCGCTTTCACTGGCGAATGAGGAACCACCCGACACACCGGGACACGTGGTCGGGGATCAGCCATACCCTTTTGACACCGTCGACCCGCGCGTGGAGGAAAAGCCTCCTATCGAACTGCCTGAAAGCGTGGCGCCCAGACTCGAACGGCTGACACCCGAAGAAATCGAATTCCTGAAGAGCGGCGACGCACGATCCTTCGCCGGATCTGCCGAGGATACCGTTGAAGAACTTGAAAGCCGAACGCCGGAAGAAGTGAAGGCCTGGGTCAACGCCATGCAGGATGTAGTGAGCCGTAAGCGCTACAAAGAAGGACGGGACGCACCCCATATTCCCTTTAACACCGAGTCACCGCAATACAATGCCTGGCGCCTGCAGCGCCCCCGTTCCCTGGACCCACAGCGCGAAGCCGGACCGGTTGAGCTCGGCCGCTATGACGGCCGTGGCGGCCCGCCGACCTTTGGGGGCTTACCGCTGGCGCTTTCCCAGCAGGACCTGGTGGCCGGTGAAGTCGACGTGGCCATCCTGGGCGCGCCTCTGAACATGGGTTCTGGCTGGCGCGACTCGGGTGAGCGGGCCACCGTGGACCTGCGGCTGATGGGCTGGCCCATGGGCAGACAAGACCAGTATGTGCTGGTAGAGGCATCAGACGTATTGGAAATCGTGGATTACGGTGACGTGGCCGTGGACAACAACAGCACCGAGCGGTCCATGCGTCACGTGCGCGACATTGTTCGCGAGATCGCGGAGACCGGCGCCGTGCCGATGATCGTCGGTGGCGACCACTCGCTGGAGTACCCCAATGTAGCCGCCCTGGCGGATGTTTATGGTAAGGAAAATGTCTCCGTTATCCACTTCGATTCACACTACGATGCCTGGTGGGGCGGCAGCCACCTGATCAGTCATGGCTACCCTGTCTACCGCCTGATTCTCGAGGGGCATGTGCGTGCGGCGGATTACATCCAGGTGGGGTTGCGCTCGCAGGGCCCCGACCCATCGGGCTTTGAATGGATGCGCGAGCAGGGGATGCGGTATCACACCATGGCCGAGATAGAAGAACGAGGCTGGCCGGCCGTGCTTGACCGCGTGGTAGCCGAGGCCAGCGAAGAAGGCCGCAAGCTGCACATTTCGTTTGATATCGATGTGCTCGACCCGGCCTTCATGCCGGCCACCGGTACCCCGGTGCCGGGCGGACTCACGATGCGCGAGGCGATCACCATCGTGCGCCGCCTGTGCGCAGAGTCCAACGTGGTCGGATTCGACCTGGTCGAATTACACCCGGCGCTCGACCCGACCTATAAAACCAGTCTGAACAGCGCCCACATCGTCAAGGCCTGCCTGACCGGTCTGGCGATGAACAAGGAAGGGCTGACAGCGAAGCATTACCTGAGCCCGCTGTCCTCAGAACACGCTGTCGACGATTACTTCGGTGACCAGCAACAGTACCTGGATGCGACCCAGGCGGAGAAGGATGCTGCTGAGGAAAAGGCCGATGAGGAGGAAACTGGAGAGTGATGTAACGTCAGGGTAACCCGCTGATTAATCACGTATCGTTGTTCGGATACTGCACGCGATCGTCTGTGCCCAGGGAAATCAGGAAGGTTATTGCAACCATCGCAGCGCCGACGAACCTGGTTCTTCCAAAAAAGCAAAACCCCGCCGGAGCGGGGTTTCTTTTTAGCACAACAGCTTTGTTGTCAAACGCCGTTGATCGATCGTTTATTCCACCGGTTCCACCGCGTGGCGATTCAACTTGGTGATCCACCGCTCGGAGTAGTAACCATCGCCGTCAGCGTCATAATGGGCATTATTCACGTACAAGGATTTCCCAAAGAGGGCGCCACTTGCGACTCCACTCATACTGGAATCATTAATTACTCCCACGAACTTCCCTGTGAGCATTTCCTTATCCAATTTCACTACCTGAACGGCATCAAATTCGGGGTTCATGATGTACAGAGTACGGCCGCGCATCACAAGACCATCCAGAAAGCCGGTAAGAGACGGACTAACTTCGATTTCATCTGCGTAGCCGGTCATTGGATCCACTCGGTAGATTTTCGCAAGACCCGAGTGGCCGACGATTAAGGTCTTCCCATTGGGCGTTGCTACAATGCCGTTGGCAGTGCAGCAACCGCCTACTTCAAAATCGCCGGTCAGCTGTATTGCAATTGCAGCATCAATATCCGCTGGAATACCGCCATTTTTGGACAGAGGCAAGCGATAGATAAATTGATCAAAGAAATCGGTGAAGAAGACAGCGTCTTTTGTGATAGTCAGGTCGTTTATTATCGTCGAATACTGGGGTGCCAGCTGATACGACATTAATTCTTGACCGGAATCCGCATCGAAGACAAGCGCGTTGCCGTTTTCACAACCAGCAACAAACAGATAGTTGGTGCGGGGATCGACACGCATTCCAAGCTTCGAACAAGCAAGAAACTCATCATCAGCCTCGACCAGAATATCGCCTACCCCGGTTCTCAAGTCTACCTTGTAGATCGATCCATCGACTGAGCCGTTATAAGCAGTATGCCCCTTGCCAATAGCGAAGCCTTCGGGCAGGGAATCGTCCAGGGCGGGAACGAGATTGGGAAAGGGCTTTTCACCCGCGCTTGCCGAAAGGACTGGCAGTGCCAGCAAGATCACTGCGGCAGGCACTAATTGTGTTAGCTTTATTTTCATTGCGAGACTCCTGGTAGATTTATTGTCGTGGGCGCGTGACGCGCCTTCATTTTGGATAGACTTTAATTGGGTTGTAAGCCCTTGGATCTCAAGTAACAGGAAAGAGTTGGCGGAAACGTTCCCCTTTGCCTCCCTTTTTCAGGATAAAACTTTATTACTCCAGATGATCAGGTCTAGTTCAAATCAGAAATAATTTCTGACGAGTCTCAACCGGTAAAAAGGAGTTCATCATGAAAGGCCGGGCAAGCATATCCTCTCGCCTGGTATGGGCCACCTAAGGATCTGGAGCGCCAGGATCTTTTTCAATCGATGCTTCATGATCTTCCAGAACCTTGTACAAGGGAAAATCCACCCAGGTGTCATTGAGATAATTGAGCTCGGGTACTTCTTCTTTTGGATCGACCAGCAGATTGTAGACTGATGGATAGGCCATTTTTCTGATCGCGTAACTTTTCTCGTCCATTTCCTTGAGTAGCAACTTCCAGTTGCGCCATTTTACGCCAAACAGCTCGTTGCCTATGTAAATGACGACGGACTCTCGAGCAGATTTCTCCGACTTGCCCATCAGAAAATCAGTTTGGTCAACGCCATCCAGTATTCGATCTTTCGGCAGATCAGCGCCGACAATATTTGCCAGGGTGGGAAAAAGATCGATCTGATGCACAATTTCGTTCGAGACCAGCCTCGCAGGTACTTTCCCGGGCCAGCGCATCAGAAAGGGGACGCGCAAGGAACCTTCATACGGGGAAAACATACCACCGCGCCAGGGACCGGTGAACCCAAAAGACCTCGGTACGCCCTCGCGGCCATTGTCCGAGGTAAAAATAAAGATCGTGTTTTCTTTCAATCCAAGCTTGTCGATCAGCTCAAGGAGCTCACCTACGTAAGCATCCGTCTGTGCCAAAACATCAGCGAAACTACCGTTACCGGTTTTGCCGTAGAAGTCAGGATGTGGGTCGACCGGTTCATGGGTCTGCGTATAGGGGAGAAAGGCAAAAAATGGCTGTTTGGAACTGGCTTTACGGCGGATGAAATCGATCGCCTGGTCAGTGATCTCGCGATCGATGGTCCGGCGTTTGGCGCGGTCATACACTTCCAGTTCTTTGGGTTTTTCACCTCGCTTTGCCGACATGACGTGGGTGAACAGGGCATCCGGGTGGCTGCCCGGTGTGAAGCTGTTGCTATCCGGCCAGAAAGCCCGGTCGGATGACCGTGGGATGCCAATCCACTCATCGAAACCCTGGTCGGTCGGGAAACGGCCTTCCGTGTCCCCCAGATGCCATTTTCCAAAAATGCCTGTCGCGTAGCCGGAATCGGACAGCATCTCTGCCAGAGTGATCTCCCACTTGGTAATCCCGTACCACACGCCCCGGGGTGGGCCGTCAGGCCGTTGCCGGGTACGTATCCCGTAACGGCCGGTCATCAGCGCTGAACGCGATGGTGTGCATTCTGCTTCGACATTGAAATTCGTCAGCTGCAGTCCTTCGGTGGCTATGCTGTCAATATTGGGTGTTGGGGCTCCGCGCAATACGCCTCCCCCATAAACCCCAATCTCTCCGTAACCGAAATTATCCATCAAGACCAGAACAATATTGGGTTTATCCTGGGCGCCAGCCGAGGCACATGAAAACAACAAAACAATTGAAACAAGAAGCCTGGAGAATCGCATCAGAGCTTTATCCTGAGGTTGCACCGAGATTTTGTAACTATAGGATCGCTGTCACAGGTCAATTCTATAGATTTGGCTGATGTTCTCAATAATCTCCGGACTATCCCATTCCTGCGCACCGTTGACCTTTTGAAGCACACGGCCTTCGGCATCGATCAAAAGTGTCAGCGGGATGGTTTTGGCGCCAAGCATTTTCTCCAGCATCAGTTGCCGGTCGATATAATGCGGGAAAGTCGTTTCCGCCTTGGCCAGAAACATTTCGGCACGATTCCGATAATCGTCGGTAGAGATGCCTATCACGTTGAATCGGTCACCATAGCGTTGCCATAGCCTTTCCAGCGAACCCATTTCGGCCAGACAGGGTCCACAGTAGCTCGCCCATACATTGATAATCAAGGGTTTACCGAGATACGTGGAGAGAAACTCAGAATTCCCGGTCAATCCCTGCATCGGTGCATTGCGCAATTGATCGCCGACAGAAACCTCACCCGGCATGGCGCCAGAAAACGAAGGAATTCCAGCCAGCAGAAAAATTAAAAATGTGAAAAGGTGTTTCATCATGTCATTCTTCAACTCTGCCATTGGAGGGGTGGTGCACCTTTAAGCGCCCTCGTCATTGTATATAAGTCGCGCATGGAAAATAACTACAACCACGACAACCACATCCAACCCTGTGCCAAACCCATGTTCAGTCTTCATTCATCAGGACAGGGCTAAGCTGAACTCCACGATCAGATCTCAAGCCGGAAAAAGGAGTTCATCATGAAAAGTCTGAATACCGTAATGCTGGCTGTTGGCCTGGCCCTGATCTGCAGTCCTGTCTGGGCTGGACACCGTCACGGTGGTCATGACAAGGCGAAGGTCATTCGCACCAGCCCGATCTATGAAACCATCCGCTACCCGGTTGATGAACAGGTCTGCTGGGATGAACAGGTCTGGCGGCAACACCATCCGTCCGCAGTCCCGACCGTGGCAGGTGCGATTATCGGTGGTGTGGTGGGTAACCAGGTTTTTCGTGGTGATGGCAGGGCTTTTGCCACCGTGGCAGGCGCGACCATCGGCGGAGTCGTGGGGCACCAGGTGGCGAAAAACCACCATCGCGGAGGTGCTTATCCGGTGACCCGGACCCGGTGTGCGGTTCAGCGCGGCTGGCGCACGGAACAGCAGATCGTTGGCTGGGATGTGGATTATCGGTATCGCGGCAGGATTTACCATACCCGCATGCCGGAAAGACCAGGCAAGCATATCCGCGTAAGTGTCGACGTGGCCCCGGCGCTTTATTATCCCGGGCATTGAGCAGGTTCAGCAGGCAGTATCCAACCAAAAGGGGCGGACTCATTCCTTGATGAATCCGCCCCTCGATTTGATCCTGCTTAATTCAGCAGAAAACTAGCGGGTCTCGAGCGGGATATCCCACATGTAGTCCACATGTGAACCACAAATTTCGTTGAATTCAATTCCGGCCTTGTTCTCTTCGGCGTACATCTCGTCGATCACCTCGGCGCGAGCCGCGAGAAGGGTCTTGTGATCTGCTGCGGTCATGGTCTGCAACCTGCGGAATTCTCCACCAACCCAGTGCGATGACCAGCCCCAGGACGTCAGTTTGCCGGCTGCGACGTACTTGTCGAGAATCGGTCCGAGGTCCTTTTCAAAGATCTCATCGGCGCGCTCTTCTTTCGTCTCGTCACACGTGTAATAAACAGAGAACCCGGCATCTCCGCGTGTTTCGCCTGAAGATCCTGACTTGACTTCCCAGATGTAATCTTCATGCGCGTTGCAGATCTTGCCAAATTCCATGTCGGCCGCGTCATTCTGGCCTTCGAACCTTTTGTTCATTTCTTCCTGCGCGTCCAGCAAGCCGGCGACACTGGAAGCCTGGTAATACTGCGCCCGACGCCACTTGCCTCCGGTGTGGTGAACGAGCCAGCCCCAACTTACCATCTTGCCTTCTTTAACCAGCTGGTCATAAACCGGCGCGTTAACGGTTTTTACGATTTCGTCTGCACGCTCCTGTCCGGTTACATCACAGTAGAAGTATGTGGCATAGGTGAAGACACTGGCTTTTTCTTCTTCTTGAGCTACCGCTGTCGAACTGAGTGCGGCGAGTCCCAGAACTATGATTGTGTTTTTAATAATTTGCATTAATTGACTCCATCACGCTGCAAAAAGCAGCGTTTGAACAGGGACTTATACCAGATGCAGCAGACTCGTGCTGAATTTACTGGCCCGGGCAACGTTCAAATTAATCAGCCCCAGACGTCGCAGGAGCGGGTCTGGTCGAGCCGAATTAAGGGGCAGGACTTCCTTTATTGTGGCTCCCCAATTGCCGCATACACATGCCGCTCGAACTCAACCAGCAGCGCATTGTCACCCGGCGGAGTGAGTGGGAAGCCGATGTAGGCAATGAGCCGTTCTTTCGTGTCCACCCACATTTTCGCGAACCCGCCGCCAGCCCAGCCATAACGGCTTGGAAGTCCGGATTCCACGTCGTCAGGTGAATATTCGACCGCTCCGCCAAATCCCCAGCTGATTCTTCTTTGTTTCCACCTTTCTGGTGCTTTGTCCCCCAGCTGATCGCTCATCATGAGAGAAACCGTACTTTCCTTCAGGATCCGTACGCCATCAACTTCCCCCCCTTCCAAAAAGAGCCGTCCGAATTTCAGGATGTCGCCGGGAGCTGAACGTACACCGCCGCCTCCATGAAAAAAGGTCGACCGCGAAAAATCCTCTCCATAAGCACGATCCAGTTGTAAATCATCATCCACCATCCGATACACTTCTGGCAGGAGCTCTGCTTTCTCCTTTGGCACAAAGAAATAGGAGTTTTCCAGACCAAGCGGATCAAAGATGTTTTGCGTCATGAACTGTTCAAGTGTCTGGCCGCTGCAGATTTCTATTACGGCTCCCAGCACTTCGTATGCCGCACCGGTCTGGCCATATTCGAATTTCTCACCCGGCTGGGAATGGAGCGGTAAGTGGGCGAGTTCCCGGGCGAAATGGGTCGTCGTTGTTTTGCCCACGTGCGTGTCCCAGACTGCCCAGAATTCGTCCCCCGTCACCGTGAGCCCGCTGGTGTGCGTCAAGAGATGAAATATGCTGATCGGTCTGTCTGGTTTGACCCTTTTTACCCCCCCTGACTCGTCGGTGACCTGAAGCTGCACATCTGCAAATTCCGGAATGTATTTGCTGACCGGGTCGTCCAGCGCGAGCAGGCCCTGTTCGATGAGAACCATTGCTGCTGTAGCCGTGAACATTTTGCCCACTGATGCCAGGGGCAATATTGCGTCTCTGCGCATGGGTATGCCCGGGGTCATTTCGCCGGCCGTGCCCAGCCACAAGATCTCCGAATCTCTCGCCAACATAGCGATTGCGGCGGGAATGCGCCGCTCGGCTACAGCCTTCGTCATCATGTCCTGGATAGCCTTTATGCCTTCCGGGGAGACACCGTGAATATCGTGATTTAAGTTTTTTTCTGGTGGCTCCGCTTGCGCAACGTCACCAGCCTGGCCAGCCGCAGCTGAAAAGGCCACAATAATCAAGACAACAAACAGTACAAGCTTTCCTGGCATTTATGCGCTCTCCTCCAACGGTCCGGTTCGTGCTGGAATCAGTTTGACGCTGCAGAGTACAAGAAGGTTTGAAGTTTTAACCACTCAGTAGCTACGGTGCGGCCGTCCTCATAACGCATATGGCCCAGCAGTTTCAGCCGGCGCCGGTTGGGGTAGTCCACCAGGATCAGGGAACCCCGGTCGTTACTGCGCGAATTACCCATGCTTGATCAGTCCATCCTATTTGTAGTAAATTTTTGCATCTTTTCGAGTACATGCTCGGACCAATCAGATTTGTTTATAAATAATAACCCAGGTCTCAAAAATGCCCTTTTGCTCCCTACTCAAGAATTCCGGATCGCTGCTGTCTCTCTCATTCCTTCTAACGGGATGGGCTTCGCCTTTGCTAGCCCAGCAATCAATAACTGAAACTTTTACTGATACCTACACTTTCGAGGATAGTGGAATTTCAGTCGGGCCCAATGGATCGTATGAGTTCGATAAGGCCGGGCTTTTTACGAAAATACTGGAAGTCCCGAAATATCTTGGGACTCTCGAGTCATACGAAGTAACAATCAACTACACCATCTCCCGTCAGATTCAGGTCTCAACCAGCCTGGGCGATTCGGGTAGTGTGTTCAATGCCACCTTGCAATTGAGAGCCGAAACTTCCAAGGGCTATGGCTCCATTGATGCCGAGGAAACCTTGAGTTGGCCCTGGAACTGTCCCTGTGATCCGGTAGAAAGTGAATCGGGTACGCTTGCAGCGGGTTCATTCAGCGTTTCCGGCCCTGCCAGCAAATCAGGCGGGGCGATTCCGGTAAAGGCCTCCGTTGATCTGAATACGGGACAGGGTTCAGTGGACAGCTTGTCATGGAAAATTGTCCTGTCAGCGACCGTCAAGTACACCTACGTGCCTATGAATACAACGGATATAATTGGCAACCTGCTCAATGATATTGACGGCACCAATCGTTTACCCAGGGATGTCGCTGATGAATGTGTTGATGATGCTCAACGGCTCAGAGAGTTCGGCGCAGCAACATCGGCGACAAACCTCGAGGCTCGTTGCGCCGAGTATTTTTGCCGCGGTTTGTCTGGTGGGTACCAGGGTATTTTTGGCTCAGTGACTCCCGGAAATATCATTAACGACCTTGGAAATCGCCTGCCTTTCAGCCTTTCCATCTATAACAGCTTGAAAGAATTCAAGGAATCCCTGGGATTAAACCTGGCGGGGGACGACGAGCTACCCAACTCACCTCCCGGAGGTGAAGAATGTTTTGCCGCAGGCCATAAGTTTGCAGAGCAGCATCCGACCATAGACCAGGTGATAGATAACGTCGGGCCGGACACTACTGCACCTCCGGTGCCCTGCGTTGAGGGCAATAACTGTGAACCGACTCAACCGGATCTGTCGTTTATCATAAATGACGATGATCTGAATACGGACACGAGCGTTTTTCTGCTTGCAGGCGCCAAGAGTAATACCGCGTACCTGTTTGATCCGCCCATGACCAATGCCTACGGTTATGCGACGCCACATAACCGTATGACTCGACTGACCATCCCAAATGAACTGGCGGACATTCTGTCCAATATAGTCGTTGTGGTTGCGGGACAGTCTTATCCAATAGCGGTTGGTGAAACCCTGGACCTCACAGAGATTCAACCGCAAGGCGTGCCGAGCTTCACAATCCTGACGGACGTGGCAGAGGGCTCCGAAGACCTGCACATGCTGGTCGTACTGGAATTCCTGCATGATGGCGAAAGCATATTGATGACCTTCTCCAGCGAAGCACCTCAGGAACAGGCAATCAACTCCAGTTACAACGATGCCTGGTATAACGCGGACACAGACGGCCAGGGGTTCCTGATCATCGTTTTTGAAGATATCAAGAGCGTCTTTCTGTCCTGGTTCACTTTCGACACGGTTGCATCGAACGACCAGGCAACGTTGGGGGGCTCGGGCCAGCGCTGGGTGACGGCTTTTGGCAGCTATGAAGGAGACACGGCTGTTCTGGACATCATTTCAACATCCCAGGGGCAGTTTGATACGGGAACTGAAGTTCAACGTGATGTGATTGGCACACTCACTCTGTCCTTTGATGATTGCCAGGCAGGTACTGTTGAGTATGATATTCCGGGGCTTGACCTGCAGGGTGAAATTGACATCCAAAGGGTGGTCACCGACTTAGTGGCGCAATGCCAGCAGAAAACAGGGAGCTCTGTCACCAAATCGGACCTTTCCTCTGCCCGGGCGGATTCTCCGCAAGAGCCTCTTGACCATGGCGGCTTTCATATTAACTGGGGGCTGAATGATGCCTGGTACAACCCGGCGACGGATGGCCAGGGTTTCTTCATTATTTCCTGGCCGGACATCAAATACATGTTTCTCGCCTGGTTCACTTACGAAACCGAAATTCCCGCCAGTAACTCCGCTTTACTAGGTGATTCCGGGCAGCGTTGGCTCACCGCCCAGGGCCCCTACGACCAGGATACGGCGACGCTCGACATTACAGTAACAACCAAAGGCCGGTTCAATTCCGGCGAGCCAATATCCAATGCATCAGGAGGAACAGCGACTGTTGTGTTCGAGGACTGCGAAAATGGAAGTGTCAGTTACGATATGGGGGCCATTGGCAAGCAAGGAAGTGTGCCGATCCAGAGAATAGTGCTGGACAACGTGACAACCTGTGAAGAATTGGTGGACATAAGCAAATAAGGCTGTTCCATGAGACAGCAATGATCTTTTCAGTCTCACAAAAGGCTTCTGCAGCCGTTAACTTCGGGGCCATATGATCATGACAGGGCCGCAAACTCCTCAGGCGTAAATCGCCGGGTGATGTGCTGCGGGCAATTCCAATCAAACGCCACCACGTCGATGTAAACAATCCTTTCGATACGGGCGCTGTAATCCGGCAGCGCCACCGCTTCGAGGTGTTCCGGCGGGCACTCGCGGGCATCCTCGTAACGCATGTGGCCCAGTAGTTTCAACCGGCGCCGGTTGGGGTAGTCCACCAGGATCAGGGAAACCCGGTCGTTACTGCGCGAGTTGCCCATGCTCAGCGGCCTTTACGTTGTCGGTGAACATGCGTTGAGCAAATTGATGAGGCATGTTGAGCTCCTTAATCAGCTTGTGCCACGGTGGTGGCCAGCTGGCGATCGAGGAAGTCACGGATCAGGCCGGCGATGACCTGGCCATCCTCTTCCAGTGCGAAGTGACCGGTGTCCAGCAGGTGGAAATCCAGGTTTTCAAGATCGCGCTTGTAGGGGTGGGCACCCTCAGCCGGAAAGATGTAGTCGTTCTGACCCCAGACGATCAGGGTCGGAGGCTGATACGCACGGAAGTAGGCCTGCCAGGCCGGGTAGTGAGGCACATTGTTCTGGTAATCGTAAAACAGCGCCAACTGGATGGCCGGGTTGCCTTCGCGCTGCAGGTGGCGCAAGTCGACGTTCCAGTTGTCCGGGCTGATCAGCGCCGCGTTACGCACGCCATGGGTATACTGCCACTTCACGCCTTCGGGCGAAATAAAGCCCGCCAGCGGTTCGGCGTTAGCCGCGCTGGGCTCGTTCCAGTACTCGCGGATCGGGTCCCAGAATTCGCGCAGCCCTTCAGCATAGGCATTACCGTTCTGCACGATCAGAGCCTGCACCTTTTCGGGGCTGTTGGCGGCCAGGCGGAAGCCGACCGGCGCACCGTAATCCATCAGGTAAACGCTGTATTGATCAATGCCCTTGGCTTCGAGAAATCCTTCTATTAGTTTGGCCAGTCCATCGAAGCTGTAGTCGAATTCATCCATCGAAGGTTGCGCCGAGTTACCAAAGCCCGGATAGTCCGGCGCCACCAGGTGGTAGCGGTCGGCCAGTTCCGGAATCAGGTTACGGAACATATGCGAGGAAGTCGGGAAGCCGTGTAACAGCAGAATGGTCGGGGCATCTACCGGGCCGGCTTCACGATAGAAGACCTCCACGCCGTCAATGGTGATGGTTTTGTGCTGGGTCGCTTCACTGGCCTGGGCCGGAAGCACCATGAAGGCGACTGCAAAGGCCAGTGTCAGGACCAGCAGCCGGATTGTCTTGTTGTTCAAAATATTCATGTTTTTGTCCTTTGTTTTTTCTTACTGGATGATATTGATCTTCTGAACCGCCTGATCTGTGATGAGTACCGCGGTCCGTGACGGATCGATTTCCATGCCCGGGTCAGGCAGTTGCGCATGCGCATTGGAGCTGGCAGCGGCCAGGACCAGCAGCACCAGCAAAACTCCGACGAGTTTCAGCTTGCCCGATACCGGAGGCATGGAGTGCTCCCTGCTTTCGGCAAATCGCGCAAATTGCTCCTCGATGTCGTGCCTGTTCAGTTCGTTGAATGCTATTTTCGTGGGGTTCATTTCATTCTCCTCTCGAATTCCTCTTACCCTCCTAGTTGCAGAATCCGTGCCAAAAAGTGAAATTCTTTAAAAACAGATAGATAGGCGATCTGCAGGGGTCACAAGTATTTGTGAATCACAAATTTCTGTGTGATAATTCACAAATATTTGAGAATCTGATGACATCCGGGAACCCGAATGAGCAACGACCAAGACACCAGCACCAGGCAATTCGAACGCCTGGAGAACATGCACCAACTGATCCTGGATGCTGCCGGCGAAGGGGTTTACGGCCTGGACGCCAATGGCAAAACCACCTTCGTAAACAAGGCTGCCGAGCGCATCCTGGGCTGGAGCGCAGATCATGTGATCGGACAGCCGCTGCATGACATCCACCATCATTCCCATGCGGATGGCTCGCCTTACCCGCGTGAGGAGTGCCCTATCTATGCCGCCATCAAGGATGGCCTGGTGCACCAGGCGGATGACGAGGTGTTCTGGCGCACCGATGGTTCCAGCGTTCCGGTGGAATACACCTCCACGCCAATCATCGAGGACGATGGCATTTGCGGCGCCGTGGTGGTATTTCGCGAAATCACAGCGCGCAAGGAAATGGAGCGTCAGCGCGAGACCGCCTACCAGCAAATCAAGTCTCTGAAGGAGCAGCTTGAGCAGGAGCGCGACTACCTGCGTGACGAGATCGACATCAACGCCAACTTCGGCGAGATCATCGGCGACTCGCAGGCGCTGAAACGCACTTTCGCGCAGATCGAGGCAGTCGCGGCCACCAACACCAGCGTCATGGTCAATGGCGAATCCGGCGTGGGCAAGGAACTGATCGCCCGGGCCATCCACCGGCGCAGCCCGCGGGCGGCGGCGCCACTGGTGAAGGTCAACTGCGCTTCTATCCCCGGGGAGTTGTTTGAAAGCGAGTTCTTCGGACACGTGAAGGGCGCGTTCACCGGCGCGCACAAGGACCGCGTGGGCAGAATGCAACTGGCCAATGGCGGCACCCTGTTCCTGGACGAAGTCGGCGAGATTCCGCCCGAACAACAGGGCAAGCTGCTGCGCGCCCTGCAGGAAGGCGAGTTCGAGCGGGTGGGCGACGAGGAGACCATCAAGGTGGATGTTCGCGTGGTGGCGGCCACCAACCGGGACCTGCAGACCGAAGTCGAGGCCGGCAACTTCCGCCAGGACCTGTTCTATCGCCTGTGCGTATTCCCCATCGATGTGCCGCCGTTGCGGCAACGCCGCAGTGACATCGTGCCGCTGGCGATGCATTTCATTAGCCTGATTTGCGGCCAACTGGGCAAGCCGCTGTTAACCCTGACGCAGCGGGGGGCCGATTCGCTGCTGGCGCACGACTGGCCCGGCAATGTGAGGGAACTGAAAAACGTGATCGAACGCGCAGTGATCCTGTCTTCGGGGGATCGTTTGAGGCTGGACCTGGCCATGCCGGAGATTCCAGCGGGTGCGGAGCGGACTGCAGACGTTACCGAACCCGGGCAGGACTACCTGACGGAAACCGAAATGCGCGAACGTGAGAAGGACAACCTGCTGCGGGCGCTGGAAGCGTCGGGGTGGAAAATCTCGGGGCAGGGCGGAGCGGCCGAGCGGTTAGGCGTCAAGCCATCTACGCTTGCTTACCGGATGAAGGTTTTTGGGGTAGAGAAAACATGAGAATCCCCAGAGATTCGATCATTACACTGCTGATTTTCTTGCTGCTGCTGATTGTTTGCACCGCTGCCGGCTACTGGCTGATCTTCAGGCTGGGCAGAGCAACACCCATCATGCTGGCGGTGGGTGTTGCGACGATCCTGACCTGCCTGATCAGAAAGCAGAAACTCGCAACGCTCGGCTGGGGCTGGGGGAACTGGAAGGACCAATGGCTGAGCTACCTGTTGCCCTTACTCATTGCCACCCTGGCTTACGGAGTCATCTGGTCAACCGGCCTGGGTGGATGGTTCGATCCGGAATTTGTTCTGCAGCAGGCACAGGACTACAACCTCGGTGAATGGAGCATGGGTGGAATCATCGTCTTTCACTTGCTGCTGACGGCAACGTACAGTTTTGTCATTTCGCTGCCCGCAGCCCTGGGTGAAGAAATGGGGTGGCGGGGATTCCTGGTGCCGGAACTGGCTAAATTCATGTCTTTCACCCAGGTGGCGTTGATCAGCGGATTCATCTGGTCGGCGTGGCACCTGCCGCTTATCCTGATGGGGTTCTATGGCGCTGACGGAACACCCCTGTCCTACCAGCTGTTCTTCTTTTTCCTGTTGCTCATGTCCAATTCAGTAACCATGACCTACCTGCGGCTCAGGACGGGCAGCCTTTGGACAGCGGTGTTTTTTCATGCCAGCGGCAACGTGTTCATGCAGAAGTTTTTTACGCCCCTGACGCTGGCCAATGAAAAGACGCCCTGGTTTGCGGATGAATTTGGCGCCATACCGGCACTGGTGGCTTTTGCCGTTGCGGTCTACTTCTGGAATAAAGGAAAAACAGAGTTTGGGAATGAGGGTGGATGAGCGGGATCACTCAGCCAACGACTGCGTGATTTCCTGCTCCAGGTCCAGGGCCACATTTAATTGATGGTATTCCGGATCCGCATCCTTCCAGATGGCCAGCGCATAATTAACCGAGGCCAGCGCCAACCGGGGCTGACCCGAGGCGAACTGGAAACGGGCCTTGCTGACCCAGAGCAGCGGCTGAGAGGGGTCCAGCCTGAATCCTTCGGCCAGCGCCTTTTCCGCCTGGTCCAGTTCTCCACCCAGTACCAGCGAATGTGCCAACTCGGCATTGAATGACGGCAGCTCCCGGTACAGATCGCTGCCACCGAGCACCGAGTGGTTGATGCGATCCAGCGTGGCCCGGAATGCGGCCGCTGAACCCGGGTAATCACCCCTCTTGCGTTTGAAGTATCCATTGAGCATGTCGATGAGAAATTTCATGTCTTCGAGCTTGAACTGCTCAATGACTTCGGCACCTCGCTGAACCGCGGCATCGGCCCCGTCATAATCCTCACGCTGGAACAGAATATCCGCTTCGCTGAATGCCAGAAACTTGTCCAGCGGGGGAGCGACCATGCCGTATGCCGCATCGAGAATCTCCTGGGCGCGGTCCGGATTACCCAGCGAGCAATAGGCGCGCACCAGGGGCTGGTAGACCTCCATCGCGATGGCAAAGGGCGGTTGGAATTGAACCAGGTATTCCTCCTGCAAATTCAGCTGTTCTATCCCGACACGGATCCTTCCCAGCCTGGCTTCGAAGCCAGCGGCCGCCCCCCGTACCTGTGCCTTGTGCACGACTGATTGGGCCGCCGCCTGCGCCTGTTCCAGCAAGTCCCGGGCTTCGTTGATGTTGCCGTTGCGCATGGCAATATCAACGAGCCGCAACAGGGGTTGTACGGGCTGGTCTGCCAGCAACGAGGCCTGCAGGTAGTGTTCTTCCGCAGCGTCGAGGTCACCGCTGTCACGTAACAGATCGCCCAGTGTCTGTTGGGCATAGAAGTCTTCGGGCTTCTCCTCCTGGTATTTCGTGGCGTATTCAATCGCTGACGCCATGTCACCAGTGGCCCGCTCCAGCAGGGAGAGCTGCAGGTAAATCCCGAGGTTGAGTGCATCCTTGTCCAGCGCAGCCTGGAATTCCTGCTTGGCTTCCTCGAGGGCTCCAGTCACCATCAACATGTCGGCCAGCGTACGGTGCGATGCAGCGTCATCATTCAAACGAACCTGCAATCGAAGGAACGCAATGAGTTTTTCATGCTGACCTGACAAACGATACTGGATTCGCTTCAAGCTGGCCTGGTCCCTGGCCGGCAGACGGTAATTCAGTTGCTGTGCCTGGCCTAAGGCCTGCTGGGCAGCACCCACGTCACCCGCCTCGACCAGGTTTACAGCCTTCAGAAACCAGGCCAGAACAAACCCGGGGTCAGTCTCGATGGCTGCATCGAAGAAGGCGTTGGATGCTTCAAAATCATTGTCAAACAAGCGGGCGTTCAGCCCGGAAATATAGTGCTGAAGTGCCGCGCTGGATTCACCGTAAGTCTCGGCCAGGGGCAGGTCTTCCGCCAAGCGTGCACTGCCACGCGGCACGTCCAGGGCATCGCGTAACCTGACGCTCAGATCATCGATCGTGCCGTACAGGTCCCAGCCGGATTCGGTCACTTCGGCGATTTGCCTGAGCGATTCAGTTTCCCAGGCGCGGACGGTAATGACATATTCATCGGCAACCCGGTCGACATCGCCTTCCACAAAGTATTGCCGATTGGCATCGTCGGCAATTTCGCGCATCAGGGAAAGCGGAACATCGAGCCCGTCACGAAAACCCGCCTGCCTCATCCGCATGTAAAAACCGTTTCCGAAATTGGCCCACGGTGAGCTCGCCAGCACAAACGGGTTCTGCTGAAGGTCCTGCACCAGCAATTCCGTAGCGCCGTACTGCAGCCAGTCGAGTCCAGGGTCACCCGATTTGTTCTCAAAGAAGAACACCGCCATGCGCCGCCGGAACGACTCACTGGGAATGAAATGAGTTTCCTGCACACCTTCCTCGTTGGCTATGGAAATCATGCTGGCGGTTGCGCCCAGGTCCTTGCCGCCAAATACCGTCACCAGCAGGCCGATGGTGGCGATGATGTTGATGGGTATGCCCACTTTTTCAGCCGTGGTGACCCGGTCTTTTCCGGGCTTGCCGTGTGTCCAGGCCAGCAGGATGACCGCCGGGATAAGGGAGTACAGGCCCCAGAAGGCCGCATCGGTGATGTAAGGCGACAGCATATATCGCTCAGACAGGCGATCGAGTATTTCGATCAACACCCAGCAACTGCCGACATACAGGCCCAAAACAGGCAGTATGCGTCTATTCTTGATTTCCTGGACAAAGTCGGTCATGGCTCGGGCAGTTTAATCGTTAAGTGGATTGCACTCTAGCAATAGAGCCTGGGCCGGGACAGTGCCATTGGATGGTTACGGCTTGCGCAAGCGTCTGCGCAAATTCTGCTACCCTAGCCGGCCTGCACCCCGAGGAGAGACTACATTTCCGGTGCACTGGACTGGCCCATGGGCGGTCCGTACAGCATGAGCAAGCATGCCCTTGAAGCCTACAATGACACCCTGGCGCCGGAAATGGCTCGCTTCGACGTCGGCGTCAGCGCGATTGAGCCGGGCAACTACAAATCCGATATTTCCATGTCCGCCAGCAGCCGAATGGACCATCGGCGAGTTGGTCAAGGAACTGGTCGAATGGAACGAACGCCAGCCCTTCAGCTATAGCCGCGAGCAACTGGTTGACATGATCGACGCAGCGATGGCTGCTTCAAATTGAGTGTTTCAGGACACCGGGCTGGATATTCCGCTCAAATCTGTAACTTAGCGCTCTGGGTGGGAAGCGGTCGTCAGTTCTAAAGCCAGTAACTGCGATTTGTATATTTTATTGATGGGATGGGTGCCACAGAAGTGAAAGATGGTCAGAAGGCTACCGGGGGATCCTGCAGAACCCGCATTACTTCCGACGCTATGTGCGCTACGTGATTAAATGTCCTAAAATGATTCCATTTTTGGAATTTGAATGCGCAGGAGTCAACCACGGTCGTTGCGCTCTGCGGGCTCGGTCTGAACCACAATCAAAGATAATTGGAAACTAGATGCTGCTGTCACGACGGCTCTTGGTAGCCCGAATCCTGTCTGTTGTAATCTTCCTGCTCGTGGGAGTGTGTGATGCAACGGCTGCACGACGTGGTGTGCGCGTGGATTTTCTCGCCTGGGCCGATGAAACGCCCATTGAATCATGCCCCGGGTACTCTTATTCGTATTACCACGTGCGTTTGGAGAACGCCAGGTTTTACACTTCCAGGATCCTGGGGTTTAACGAACCTTGGAAATCTTACTCTTACTGCCAGGAGTCGATACCCTGGTCAGAGGGTCTTGATACAAGTGAATACCTGAACCATGACGTGTTTTTCGAAGACGAATCGGTGCTGGCTGATGGAATCGGCAGTAACAATTCGGCCAACGAGTCTCAAAATGTCACTGCACGCAAATACTCCTATTTGAGCGAATTTGGATCCGGTTACCAATTCACGTTTTATGATTTTCCCGGTGGCCTCACCCTTGTTGGCTACTACGACTCAGCCGTCGATCAGTCACCCCGTATCAAGTCAGCAGACGGCAGCATTACCTTATGGGATGGCGCCTATGACGGAGAATATTTTTGCTTTGAAAACGGTGAATTTACCGGCCTGTCGGATGGCGGGCCCTTTTGCGAGGATCCATCCGTTTCGGCATTTGAGCGCGAGGCGCTCGTTGCTTTTTACAACAGCACCGATGGAGCCAATTGGGAGTACAACGACAATTGGCTGGCGGGGGATCCGTGTCAGAACAACTGGTACGGTGTGAGCTGTAGAAAATTGGAAGGCGGGGAATCTGAAGAACCTGGTGCACATACCGTCACACGCCTTGATCTGAATTACAACAGCCTGAGCGGCAGCATTCCGGAAGCGTTGGGAAACTTAACTAGCCTGAACGAGCTTAACCTGGAAGACAACAGCCTGAGCGGCAGCATTCCGGAAGCACTGGGAAATTTAAACAACCTGGAAAAGCTTTTGCTGTCCGCCAATAACCTGAGTGGAAACATTCCGGAGGCATTGGGAAATTTAACTAGCCTGAACGAGCTTCGCCTGGGTGGCAACAAACTGACGGGCCTAATTCCCGATTCACTGGAAAACCTGGAATGGATATGGGAAATCAATTTGAGTTGGAATGGACTGCAAACGATTAACGCCGATCTGGACAGTATTCTGGATGGCTTTGATTACGACGGTGACTGGAGCATCACACAAACCATCCCTCCGACCAACCTGGTTGTCACCGCCGTTGGACCGACAAGCATCAGTCTGGCCTGGAACGCCATTGAATATACCGGTGATACCGGGCGTTACCGGGTCTGGTACAGCACGTCGCCGTCCGGTCCCTTTTCAGACGGGGGCGCAACGGATAGCAAGCTGGATACTGCTCATACCATAACGGGCCTAACAGGCGGTGTGCCTTACTACGTGATCGTACGATCAGAGACGGACAGCCACGATTATAACCAGAATGATATTGTTAGCGAAGACAGCGAGTTACTTGACAGCGGTGAAATTCTGACAGATGGGTTTGAATAATCAGCTTGCATGCTGGTCCTCGGGACAACCCATCAGATCTCAATTCTCAATGAGGTAAAAAATGAAAAAAATCATGTTCTTTTTTGCACTGGTTCTCTGTAGCGACCCTATTCACGCGGCGGAAATCAGCATTGAGGCCTGCGCGTCCGCGACGGTAACATCCGCCTCTGCGGAAGGCGCTCTCAGTGGTTTCCCGGAGGAGTGTTACATTCTCAGTGTTCAGACCGACGAGGAGGCGCCGTTCAATTCGAAAGCTGAGTCTGCTTCATATCAGTTCTATTTTGGCGGGTGCAACTCAACCGGAGCTGACGTTTCCTACACCATGGAACACAACATGCGTTACACGGTTACAGGCGGAGCGGATGAGGAACATGAACAAAGGAGTCTCAGGATTAGGTACAGCCTCTCACCAATGACTTACACGGACTATTCAGGTGAGTTCAACCAGGTTAATAATGGCGTTATTGAAGACGGATTGTGCTACGACTTTGTCACGATGCTGACGCTCGATGCGAATGCCGCGTCCGGACTGACGCCTTACTCCCCCTTTCCGGTGTACGACGCACGTGGACTCTATTATGACCCAGACAAGCCCGGGCACGGCTTTGATGTCAATGTCCACGAACAATTCCAGAGCACCGAAGCCGGCCTGACTGCCTACTACTATGGGCACACTGCCGACGGTGAACGGCTTTGGTTGATCTCGGAAACCATCAGTCCGGAGTACAGGTATGGAGACGCCATGGAGCTGAAAATGTTTGCTGTTCCCAACGGAGTATTAGGCGACCCCGGAGACGAAGTAGTGCAATGGGGAACCGCGAAGATCACTCTGTATGATTGTAAAGAGGGATTTGCCCGATTGAACGGGACGGATGGTGAAATCCAGATGAACCTGGAAAAACTGGTTACGTACCGGGACTCCAGCTGTAATTAAAATTTGTGGTCATTACGATGAGCGCAGCAAAACCCGGAAAATAGACGAGGAAAAACCAATGAGAAAAACAATCATCCTGTCACTCATGGTGCTGTCATCCAGCGCATATTCCGACTATGCCAGCTCTGTGGATTCTGACGGTTGTTGGGATGCCCTGAATGAAAAGGGTGACGAATGTGTGGTCGTCGATAGAACCAAGTGGGATGACACCAAATTTCGTGTCTACTACAAAAACACCTGTGCTCACCGGGTTTATGCACGCATGTGCAATGGTAGAAAAGAAGGTAACCCTGACTGCGGTTCATCGGGAATACAGCCTGGCGATACCAAGCAATACTACACTTACAAGGCAAGCGGGGAGTGCACCTTCATTACGGTTGGTGCAGTGAAACCGAGTTCCGATTGGGTGTGCGCTGGCAGGGTGCCCAACTGGAATGATTGATTACTGATCCAAAATTTCGTCCAGTTGCTGCGCTGCGCGTTGACTGAAGAAACTGATTTCTTCCCAGCGCTCCAGTATTCTTGCCAGGGCCGCCTTGGCTTCTTCGACATCAATCCCGGTCAGGCCGGAATTCCCGACATCACGGTTGCGACAAAAAGCCCGCGTCAAAAGTGCTCGCTGGCTGCGCCAATTATCCGTACTGAATGCTTCCTCGCTCACAGCCACTGCCTGCTCTGATAACTCGATGCCTCTTTCCACCTGCCCATTCAGGCACTGAACATCCGCCAGGCCGATAAGGATGGGCCCGTGCATCCGATGCCCCGATGCTTCAGCGATGGGTAATGCTTCACGCCACAGTTCAGCAGCCTCTGCATAGTCCGCCTGCGCCATGCGCACCAAAGCCAGATTGTTCAATGTATAGGACAAGTCGTCAAAGTCCACTTCACGGTGTTTGCGATCCACCTCCAAAGCATCGCGCAACAGGGCCTCAGCTTCTGCGTAGTTACCTGTTTCAAATTGCAGACGTGCCAGGTTGTTCTTGATGGTCCCCACCTCGGGATGCGTTTCATCAAATACCTGCCCGGCTATTGCCAGCGTGCGGGTCCACACCTCACGCGCTGTCTGCGTGTCACCGTTTTCATAGGCGGCCGAACCGTAGGAAATCATCGCCCAGATCGTGTCAGGGTGCATGTCTCCGTACACGGGCAGCAGGATTCTTATCGCTTCGGCGAAATATTCCTGTGATGCGTTGTAATCCCCGGCGAAAAGATACAGCGTTGCCAGGCCGCCCAAACTGCGACTACGGATCGATGCACGTTCTTCGTTCGAAAGGGTGGCTTGATCAAGTGTGCTCAGCGCCAGCTGAAAAGCTTCCATGGATTCTGCATCCTGATCCTGGTAGGAGAGGATGTCACCTCGTATATTTGCTGCCCGGGCGATTTGCTGCAACGTGAGATAGCTGGCTGACTCCCCCGACTCGACCTGCTCCAGTAAAGCCAGGGCTTCATCGTAATTGCCCATACTGAACAACACGTCGGATAGTTCAAGCTGACTGTCGATGCGTTGCTGCCAGGATTCTGCCGATAACCCAACTTCGGGAATGGTCTGCAAGGACTGGCCCAGCAATTCAATGCTGCGATGATTCATTCCAAGGCTGGAATAGGCCTGTCCCATGGTCGCCAGAAAGCGTGACTTGATGACCGGGCGGGCAAAATCGGTGCTGTCGATGCGGGCCACCGCACTATCGAGTACTTCGCGGACCGTAACTGTAGTGCCACGGGCCTCACCCGGATCCGCCAACTTGAAGGCTGACAGCAGAAAATTGCGGGTTTGGCGCTCTGAAAGCAATTCCAGCTCGGCCTGCGCCCGCGCGACGCGTGCCTCGTTACGAGCTACGGTGGCGCGCCAGGCCAACACCGCGAAAATAGCAGTCAAAGCGAGCGAAAAGCTACCCAGCAAGATCCAGCGTCTGTTCCTGCGATGCAGTTCCCTGTGGCGCAACTGATCGTAGTGAACACCAATCAAACCTGCAGTCAGCTTCAGAAAAGCCGTCGAAAAACCATCTGCTTCGTGCCGGGCGTCGGCAGCCAGAGGTTCGATGCGCATCCCTCCAGGCTGGTCAACATCCATTAACAGAAGGTTGATTGGGAAAACCGCGTTCTTCGGTTCAAGCACCGGGTCTGCTGTGGGATCACCGCGAACAACAAATGCCAGCACCGGTCGATCCGGATGTTTGCGGCGAAAATAGGCAATTTCCGCATTCACCCACCGTGATGCAACCGCATCGGGTGAACATACGACTAGCAATGCTTCGGATTCATCAAGCGCCTGTTCGATGCTTAGCGACAGTGACTCGGCAGTGGCCAGGTCGTCCCGGTCCCGGAAAACCGGGCGGATTCTGCCCGGTTGGAGAGCTGGATTTTCGCTGCTCAAATGCTCTGCTACCCGATAGCCCTCGAGCTTTTTATGCAACCGGTTGGCTTTACGGCTGTCCCGGTGCGAATAGCTGATGAATGCACGGTAACGAAGTGAAGTTTTCATTGAAGAGCCATATTGCCTGCAGGTGCTCGAGAATAAAAGTTGAAATGGTGCCGGGCTAGACGACTTCTCCTTTCACATGGAACAGTGGGAAGGTACCAAATTCCTTGGCCAAAGGAACACGGCCGACATACTCACAGACGTACGAATCGACACCAGCACTCGCCGATAGCGCTGCGAACGATTCGCTTGCATAAACTTCTCCCGGCGGTGTGATCGGTTCTATCCTGGCTGCCTGGCTGATGTGCCGGCCGAAGTAATTGATCCTGCCCAAAACAGGGTCAAACAGGGCGCTGGCAGGTGCAGCATGAAGCGCAATACGCATGCTGAGCGACTCAGGCAATGCCACATCCTTCCAGTCCTTGGCGTGGATGAATTTCCTGAGCTCGAGCGCGAACTCACCTACCTTTTCTACGGAATTAAAGACCGCAAAAACCGCATCGCCCCAGGTGTTGACAAAAGTCATTTCATCCTCGTACTGATTCGATAACTCACGGATACCTGACAGGAAATTCTCCACGTATGGCACAATTTGCGGGTCCTGCAACTTGCTGAATCCCACGACATCAGCAAACAAAACGGAGACCAGTGTTCTGGCCGTAGTTTCTTGTTCGGGCTCTGCTACAGGGTCGCTCGGCCTACCGGCATCGATCACGCTCAAATCTTCCCTTCTTTGTTTCCAGTGACCGACGATCTCGGACGTTCCCCCTTTGCGCCGAGGATTGGAACCGTCCCAAACCGCCAGGCAGCAGGTTTCTGTTTCAAGCGCCCGGGCGCGCAACATCGCAGCTCCGTCCAGATATCGATTGGTGTAAGTAAACGCAATCGCCCCGGGTGCCGATGCGTCATCGTCCAGGTTGATTACGTTGCTTACTGAGTTCAGTACTTTATCGAAGCGCTGTTCCCAATCGGGGCCGGCAAAACTGACGCTTGATCTCATAAAATCTTCGGGCGAGAAAGGCAAAACGACAATCGACTCGACACCCCTTCTGATCGCTTCTTCCAAAAACAGAATGTCCGACCCACAAGCGGCGCTGGAATAGGTAATTCCGATGCAATTCGAATCAAAAAATTGACTGATCTCTGATTGAACCCTGTCAATATCAGCTGGTTGAAACCGCTTTGTCTCCTGATCAGGTCTGTCCAACATGTGGCCACTGAACACGCACACTTTGGGGACATTGAAATCGGCATCCAGCGCTCGCGGATCAAATCCGCAATGCTCAAGAGCCAGCCTGGCTTGTTTCCTCATGGTTCCAATATGCGAACCCTTGCAACTACCTGTTTCCTGAGCACGTCGATAGTGATTCCTGGCCTGGTTGGTGTCACCCAGGATAATCATCGCTTCCCCAAGAGTCGCTTCTATCCAGTGCTTTGACTTGTTTGATTTGGATGCCAGCAACACCATGCACAGGTTCCTGGCCTTCTCCGCATAATCTGCAGCCAGATCACACCGGGCCATGAATACAGCCGTGGAAGCAGCGTTTATCCAACTGTAAGAGGATTCATGACCGATGCCCGCCCGGTCGAATTTTTCAGCAGCCTCAAAGTACAGGCTGTGTGAACGGACCACATACTGCAAACGTTTACTGGAATCTTTGGTAACTTTCCAAAGGTCTTTGTATATTCGAGCCAGTGAGGCGCACAATTCTGGCGTCGGGGTATTTAGATATTGTTTTTCCAGGATATCCCTGGCCCGAAGTAGTGAGCCACAATTCGCCAGGGCTTGCCCCAAAAGTTGCCAGCACTTTGAGGAGAGCCGCTCTTTGCCCTGGGACATCAGAAGGTCAAAAGCGACTATCGGCTCACCGATTGAAATGGCACGTTCCGCCTGCCTCTCAACTTGATGAATTGAAATATCTGATTTTTCTTCTTTCACAAATATAACCGCTTTTGCCGCGCTGATAATAACTCAATTCATACGCTCATATTGGGTACTATCTCGTGCAGAACTTTTTTGTAGATAAAGGGTTCCATTTAACAGGCAGGACGCCCCCAATACCTGGATGGTCTGCGTGGCGTAGCCATTTTATTTGTTCTGCTATTTCATGCATACACCGGGTCCTCAGAAATCATTCCACTCGGTGACAGATTCTCGGATTTCCCCCTCTTTGCTTTTGGTCGGCTTGGAGTTAACTCGTTCTTTTTGATTTCAGGCTATGTAATTTTCATGACCCTGGATAAACTCGGGTCGCCGGCAAATTTTCTCTTTCGCAATTGGCTAACGCTGTTTCCCGCGATGCTTATATGCTCACTGAGCATTTATTTTGCAGCGGCGTTTTTCTTCGGCAGCCACGCCTGGTCGATCTCGAAACCGGCCTCGATGTGGCTCTTTTCAAGCTCGGCCTGGGTGAAGACCTTTATCAACGGGAACAGTCTTAAAAAGTGGCCCACCGGGGCCAGAATTCTGAAATACCAGGACATGTCGCCAATGCAGGCTGAGCTGTTGACAAACACACCGCCCGGTTTGAGTCCCCGGAAGGCAGCAACGATTGCCGCTTCCGGCTCATTGAGCAGGTGCAGCAGGTTGAGCGCCAGGATGGCGTCGTACCGGGACTCCGGACTGTCGTGATCATCGACCGCCCTGGTTTCGAACGTGATGTTTTCAACGCCGTCGGCCTCGGCCTTGCCCTTTGCAATATTGATCATTCCAGTTGAAATATCTGTCGCCAGGATGTGTTTGACATAAGGCGCATGGGCCAGCGCAGTGGACCCCGTACCGCAACCCATTTCGAGCACTTCCGAGTCGGGTGTTAAATAGGTACGCGTGATTTCGAGTTTTTTCTCATAGGTGTCCTGGTCCCCCACCGGCCTTTGCGAATATTTCTCAGCTTGCTTATCCCAGAACCGGGCGTCTTTGTTCATTCTGTTTTCCTGGCTTGTTAATGGGGATGGCCAGCCGTGATGTTCGTCCGGGTTGGACCCGTTAATGCTCAGTCGTCAACGTTGGTTTCCAGCCTGGCCATCGCCTTCTGAAGCATTTCACGCGCATACAGCTTGTCGGAATAATTCAGTTTTTCAAAATCAATGTTCAGCTTGAAGCCTTTGAGCTGGGCCTTGATCTGTTCGTGCTCTACCTCGATCGTCTCGACCAGGTCGACGACCGAGTAGGTCTTGATCGGGTAGGCAATGCCTTTTACGTTGATTTCCTCTTTTGCGACGCAAACGATGACGTCCTTGATCAGCGAAAAGGTATCTTCAGAAATCAGGACTTCATCAACGTCAGCGGCGGACTCAAGCCGGCTGGCCAGGTTTACCGATCCGCCAACGATGGTGTAGTCGAGCCGTTCTTCTGAACCGAAGTTGCCAACGGTGCAGAAGCCGGTGTTGATGCCCATGCGCACGTGCAAAGGTGTGCTGATCCCGAGCACGTCCCACTCCCGCCGCATTTCGGCCAGCTTTTTCCTCATCGCGATAGCCATCGTGACACAGGCGATCGCGTCTTCCTTCTCCCCCAGCGTTTCCGGATCGCCGAAGAAAATCATGATCGCATCACCGATGAACTTGTCGATCGTGCCACCGTGGTCCAGCGCGATCTTCGACATCTCGTTCAGGTACTTGTTAAGCGCCCCGGTCAACACTTCCGATTCCACCCGGTCAGTCAGTTCGGTAAACCCCTGGATGTCGGAGAAAAAGACCGTCAGTTTCTTGCGGTAGGACTCGATCTTGACGTCTGACTTGCCTTCAAAAATATGTTGATAGACCTGCCGCGAAAGATACTTGGCCAACTTGTTGGACAAGGCCTCCAGTTGCTCGTTTTTCGTTTTGACCTCTTCATTCAGCTTTTTCAGGGAGCGGGCCCGACTCTGCAGCTTCTTCTTCTGCTGGAGCAGTTTTTCTTCGTCTTTCTTGCGCTGGGTGATGTC
>Ga0316194_10000121_pt1 | contig 41266 bp, 55 predicted proteins | sample CroRivsedime1_MG_FD_204936 | JGI IMG/M metagenome (GOLD analysis project Ga0316194, IMG submission 204936) | Coastal sediment microbial communities from Maine, United States - Cross River sediment 1 | ecosystem: Environmental > Aquatic > Marine > Coastal > Sediment | place: USA: Maine...
ATAAATAGGTTTTGAGGAAGCTAAGCGGATTCTTCCGGAAGACGCCCAACTTTGTAATTTTAATGTCTGTTTATCTTCTAACTGAGCTAATGGTATTATTTCTTTTAAGGATTCGCAAATATCATCTGTAGTAAATTCACGATTTTCATAAAATGCGTAATACATCGCATCAATAATACTTTGTCGTATTTCAGCACCTGAAAAAGACGCCGATAACTTTGCTAATTTATCGTAATCAAAGAGTTGCCAAGTCTTTGGTCGAAACTCTTGAATATGTATTTGAAAAATATGTTTACGTTCTTGTTGTTGAGGTAAATCTAAAAAGAAAATTTCATCAAATCGTCCTTTTCGAATAACCTCTAAGGGTAAACGTTCAACATTATTAGCTGTTGCAACAACAAAAACTGGTTTGGTTTTTTCTGAAAGCCAACTAATAAAAGTACCTAAAACTCTATTACTTGTACCACTATCACCACTACTTTCTAAATTGGTAAAAGCTTTATCGATTTCATCAATCCATAAAATACATGGTGATACTGTTTCAGCGACATTAATCATTTGTCGTAAACGTGATTCTGATTCACCGACAATTCCGCCAAAAAGTTTACCTACATCTAATTTTAATAAAGGTACTTGCCATTCAGTAGCAATAGCTTTCGCCGTTAAAGATTTCCCTGTGCCTTGAATACCAATTAAAAGTAATCCTCGTGGTGTAGGCAACCCATAATTTGATGCTTGAATGCTAAACGATGTTTTTCTTTTTTTTAACCAATCTTTTAAAATATCAAGACCGCCTAAATTCTGAATTTTTTCTGTACTAGACCAGTATTCTAATATTTGAGTTTGACTAATAACCTGTTTTTTTTCATTTAATAAAAACTCTATACTACTATCATTAATTGTTTTATAAGTAGCAATAATTTTTGCTAAAACTCGACGAATTCTTTCGAGTGAGAGTCCTTGACAAGCGCGAGTTAATTTTTCAAGTAAATTCGATTCAATTTCAATATTAAGAGATAATATTAATCGATTTAATTCCTGATTAATTTCATTTTCTTTTGGTAATTGAAAATCTAAAACAGTTATTAAATCTTGAAGTTCTGAAGGAATATTTATTTCTGAACTTATAATTATAATTGTTTTTGGTCTTAATTTTAAAATTCGACTAATATTCTTTAACTTCCGAGAAACTGAGATATCTGTTAAAAATCGATTAAAATCTTTTAATAAAAAAAGTGCTGGAGTTTCAGAAGTTAGACGTTCAACTAATTCAAGAGCTTGTAATGGATTTCGTTTTGCAAACCCTTCATTATTTGGATTATTAGTATAACCATCAATAAAATCCCAACTATAAATACTTCGATTTAAATTTGTTTTTATAGTTTTACGGATCAAATATTCAACACGATCTTCTTCTATTGTATGGATATAAATAATAGGATACCGAGCTTTTAATAAAAGCATTAATTCATTATTAAAATTCATAACACAGTAATTAAAAATCTATTAATTAAACAATTATTATATTGATTTTAAATAAAAAATTTTTTTAAATAAGAGTGAATAACTTAATATTCACTCTTATTTAGAAATTTAACTTTGAATTGCTAAATTTTTCCGACCTTTTTTACGACGATTTCTAATAGTTTTTCGACCTTGAGCTGTAAGCATTCGGGCCCGAAATCCAGAGACTTTAAGAATAGAATAACGCGTTTTATTTGAGAGAGTTCGTTTTGTCATAAGAGAATTTTTAATTATTTTTAAAATAGAAAAACAAAAAACTAAAATTAAAGCATAGCTGAACGAAGTAGGTCATAAATTATTAAATGCCTAGTAATTTTACTTCGATTTTGAAAAAGTTCATAAGCATCGTCTTTATATTCAAAAAGAGGGTTTCTTTGACCATAGCCTCTCCATCCAACAGCATCACGTAGTAAAGCCATTTTTTGTAAATGATCTTTCCAAGCAATATCAATATAAACTAAAATAAGAGTTCTTTCTAGTGCTAAAATTAACCCTGGCTGTCTGACTTCTAATTCAAGTGTTTTTGCTTCATAAGCTAACCAAAATTCTTGAAATAAATAATTTTCAAGTTCAAAAGTATCAAAGTTTAAAAAAACTTCTTCAAATTTATTAAACAAGTTTAAAATTAAATTTGTACCAAATAAATTTTCAGTTAAGGATAACATTTCTTGCAGAGTTAATTTACGCGCCTTAAAATCAATTACTAGTTCTGAAATTACTTGTTCACCATAGGCTAAAATTTTGTCACGAACAGATTCACTTTCTAATATTTTTCTCCGTTCATAATATATTACGTTTCTTTGTTTATTTAAAATGTCATCATAATCAAATAAATATTTACGAGAATCATAGTCAACTTCTTCAACCCTTTTTTGTGCTGAATCTAGGCTTTTTGTTAATAGTCTCGATTCCAGTGGAGATTCGTCTAAGAACTGATTTTGCATGAAAGTCTGAATTTTAGGACCTCCAAATAAGCGTAATAATTTATCATCCAAACTAAGAAAGAATCTTGAACGACCTGGATCTCCTTGGCGACCACATCTACCTCGTAATTGATTATCAATTCGACGAGAATCATTTCTTTCAGTTCCAATAATGTATAGTCCGCCTAAATTTTTAACTATTTTATTTTCAAGATTTTGAATTTTCTTTTCCCCAGATAAGAATTCATTAATTAAAAATTTTATTGAACATTCATATGAATTTTTGGGAATTTTAATTTGATCACTTTCATTTAAAATTTTCAATATTTCAGTATCCGAAAAACCTAGAAATTGACTATTATTTGTTAAGGAATAAAGAATACTTAAAAACTTTATGGATGTAAAAACTAAATTTTGTTTTAATGGAAAAATTATTTTTTTATTACTTACTTTAATATAGTTTTTATAAAAGACTAAAATATTGTAGAGGAATTTTCGAACTTTAAAGTCACTATTACCACCTAAAATAATATCTGTCCCACGACCGGCCATATTTGTTGCAATGGTAATACTTCCTTGTTTTCCTGCTTGAGCAACAATTTCTGACTCACGGCGGACATTTTCAGGTTTAGCATTTAGTAGTTGATAAGAAAGATTATATTCTTTTAATAATTGTGCTAACATTTCTGATTTTTCTACATTAGTCGTCCCGATTAAAATGGGTTGACCGGTTAAAGAAGTAATTTTACACTCTTTTGCAATAGCATTCCATTTGGCTAATTGATCTTTATAGACAACATCTGGTAAATCATTTCTTAAATTAGGTCTTGCTGTAGGAATTTCTTCAACAGATAGATTATAAATTTTTTCAAATTCAATTTCCGCGGTTTTAGCAGTTCCAGTCATACCTGCTAATTTTGGATATAATAAGAAGAAATTTTGATATGTAATTGAAGCAACTGTTTCAGTATTTTCTCTAATCGGTAATGATTCTTTTGCTTCAATAGCTTGGTGTAACCCATCACTCCAGCGACGATCAGGCATTATTCTACCAGTAAATTCATCTACAATTATAATTTGATTATTTTGAACAATATAATCAACATTACGGAAAAATAACGTATTAGCTTTAATAGCATTTATAATATAAGGAATCCAAGGGTCATTAAAATTATATAAATCATCAATATTGAGAATTTTGCCAATTTGAAAATTTCCCTGTTCTGTTAAAATTATATTCTTATTCTTTTCATCAACTTTAAAATGAAGATTAACTTCCAGATAATCTTTTAATTCATTAGCAATGATATATTTTTCAACAGAAGTTTGAACAGTACTAGATAAGATAAGAGGAGTTTGTGCTTCATCAATTAAAATTGAATCAACTTCATCTATAATACAGTAGTTAAAAGGCTTTAAAACAACATCTTTACGATTTAACGCCATATTATCTCGTAAATAATCAAATCCTAATTCATTATTGGTTACATAAGTAACATCTGCATCATAATTTTCCTGACGTTCAGTAGACGTCATTGTTTCTTGAATTAAACCAGTATTTAAACCTAAAAATCGATAAATCTGTCCCATTGATACTTGATCACGATTAGCTAAATAATCATTTACAGTAACAATATGAACACCTTTTGTTGATAATGCATTTAAATAAGCAGGGAGTGTTGCAACTAAGGTTTTACCTTCTCCTGTTCGCATCTCTGCTATTTTACCGTCGTTAAGAACTAACCCACCTAATAATTGAACGTCAAAGTGTCGTAATCCTAAAGTTCTACTACTAGCTTCTCTTGTTAATGCAAAAGATTCTGCAATAAAAGAAGATTGACTATATTCATTCTGATATCTTTTTTGTAAATGAATAGTTTGACTTCTTAATTCTGAATCGGTTAATGTCTTAATTCGACTTTCGACAGCATTAATCTGATTAACCAAATTTTTGTAATTGTTTACTACTGAATTTCGGTTTAATAGATTTTTTAGCATCGTTTAATCATATAATAAAAATAAAACGAGAAAAAGTTTTTAAACATTTATTGAATAATATTTACCCGTTTTTGTTTAGTATTGTTCAAATCATATTTGACAGTTCCATCAACTAAAGCGAATAATGTAAAATCTTTACCACAGCCCACATTTTCACCTGGTTGAAATTTTGTTCCTCTTTGACGAATTAATATATTTCCAGCTTTAACAATTTGACCTCCGAATTTTTTTACGCCTAATCTTTTTGCATTTGAGTCACGACCGTTTTTTGTACTTCCTGCGCCTTTTTTATGTGCCATATTTTAATTCCTTAACTTTTAATTAATATTCATATCTTCGATTAAAACTCTAGTTAACTCTTGACGATGACCTTGTTTTTTACGTGTTTTTTTCTTAGGTCGCATTTTATAAACAATTGTTTTTTGTCCACGTAAATGTTTTAAAACTTTTCCTTTAATACTAACATTATCAATATAGGGTTTTCCTACAAGCAGTTCACCATTATTATTTAAAAGTAAAACTCTAGTTAACAAAATTTTTTTTCCAAGTTTTGTAGGTATTCGATTTAAATCATAATATTTTCCTGTCTCAACCCAAAATTGTCTTCCACTAATCTCAACAATTGCATATTTCATAAATTAAAAGATATTTTTTTTTATTAATTTATAATACTAAAAAAGTGTTTAAAAATCAATTTTTTTAAAACACAGTAATTTAATACTGGGTTGTAGTTTTTAAAGAACCCAATTGATGATAAAAAAATTCAAACGCTTTTGATCTATAAGATTCGCGATTTGTAATAATAGATAAAGTTCTGGTTATTTTAATATTTTCAATAGAAATAATTTCAATAGTTTTTAATTTAATTTCTTTCTCAATTGCTGAAGATGAGACAAAAGCAGCACCAAGTCCTAAACTTACAGCTGTTTTTATAGCTTCAATTGAGTTTAATTGCATAATAATATTGAATTGTTTTGTTTCGATGTTATTTTGAATCAAAATATTATCAATAAATTTCCGAATTGTAGAATTTGAATTTAATGTTATAAAATCTAAATGGTATAAATCATTTTTATTTATAGATTTTTTTTTATTTAGTGCAAAAGGGTGAGATTTAGGAATTATTAAAGTAAGTTCATCTTCTACAAAACTCTCAATTTTTAATTTTTTTTTTAATTCTTGAGGTATATTCCCTCCAACAACGGCAATATCAATTTCACGATCTACAACATTTTTTGCAATTACTCTTGTCGAATCTACCTGAACTGCTATATTTATCTGAGGATAATTTTGAGCAAATAATGCTAAAATACGCGGCATAAGATACGTCCCAATCGTCTGACTAGCACCTACAATTAAATTTCCACGATCTCCATTTTTCAGATCATTTATAGCGCGACAACTCTCTTCACATAATGCCAGTATTCGTTCTGAATATTGAAGAAAAAGTTTTCCGGCTTCAGTTAAGGATATTTTATTATTTTCTCGATTAACTAGAATAATACCTAAGTGATTTTCTATTATTTTAACTTGTTTACTTAACGATGGTTGTGACATAAATAAAATCTCTGCAGCCTTAGTAAAGCTTTTTTCAGAAGCAATTGCTTTTATAATGCGCAATTGTTGGAGAGTAAATGGAAGAGTCATATAATCTTAAAAAACTAATTTATATTATTATAGAATAGTTTAATTCTACTAATGTTTAACTAGCTAATCAAATGCGGATGGAGAGACTCGAACTCTCAAAACCAAAGTTACTAGGACCTAAATCTAGCGCGTCTACCAATTTCGCCACATCCGCAAGTAAAGATTGATAATTTGTTAATATCTCAAAATTTTTTCTTTTCTTATAATGAATCAAAAGTTATTACAGATTAACCAAAAAATAAATAACTGTCCAATTTAAATTTTAAACAGTTATTCTTCTTCGGTTAATGTATAAATAAAACTAGTAGATTTACCACGTAAGACAGATTTTGCTAAAGATAACGCTTTTTGAGCAGTTTTATCAGCTTTTTTTTTCCAAACTGCTTTACGAGTATTTTTTTTTGATTTTGATGTTCGTTTTTTAGGTACAGCCATTGTTTTAATACTTCGTATTTAAATAGTAAAAGTATTATAAGCAAAATCAACTTAAAAATCAAATTTTTAATAAATAAATTAACGTGATAATCGCTGAAGTTGTTGAATAGCTAAACGGCCAATATTAAATAAAGCCCATGAAGCTGCAACTAAAACAGGTGCAGCAATTACAAGTAAACGAGTATCCATAATTGATAATCCTTTATCTATAAATTTAAATATAGAATATGATGTTAATAATTATTATTATAGTTAATATTCTGAAAATTTAAAAATTATTTTCTAATTTTTCAGAATATTAACTATAAATAGACTTTAAAATTTCTTGTTATTGTTTATAATAGAGTTTGAACAAACAGAATAAACTAAAATTTAATATTATGTCACATTTTACAAATATGAAAACTCGTTTCCAAAATCTTTTTTATTTGGAAAAAGCTTTGAATCGTTTAAATATAACACATAATAAACAAAAAAAAATTCAAAATAACTCAAACATAAATTATTCTGATATAAACTTAATAATTCCACAAGCCAATGGTCACAATATTGAATTTTCTTGGAATGGTCAAGAATATGAATTAATTGTTGATATGAGCTATTGGTTACAAGATTACCCTATCGAAACTTTTCTTGATAAAATAGCTCAACAATATGCCGGTGAAGTTATAATCGGTGAGAGTAAAAAACTTGGATTTCAACCGATAAAGTATCAACAAAATCAAGATGGATCTAATACTCTTGTTATAGAACGTTGGAGTGAAAAAAATTAAGAAAGCTTTAAAATAACCTCTCTTAATTTTTTTAATTAAGAGAGGTTATTTTTTTATTATATTTGCTTTTATAAGTAAATTTTTCACTGTATCAGTGGGTTTAACACCTTGCTCTAACCATTGATTAATTTTATCAATATCAAAATATGATTGTTTTGTTATTGTATTATAAAAACCAACTTGGTCAATAAAACGGCCGTCTCTGCGAGAACTTTCAGTCATAATAACTAAACGATAAGAAGGTTGTCTTTTTCTACCACATCGTTTTAATCGTAACTTTAACATAAGAAATTATAGATTTATTTTATATAATATTAACGACGAGAATAATATTCAATAACCAGTAATTCATCTAAGTCTAACAAAATATCATTTCGTTCACAGTAATTTATAATCTGGCCTTCTAAAGTCGATTCTGTAAACTTCAAATGGCTAGGTAACTCGATCAATTTTTTAGTTTTAATATTATTTTCAATTAAGTTTTTTGAAGTTAATTTTTGTTTAATACTCACTACATCATTTAACCGACATTGGAAACTTGGAATATCAACAACTTTTCCGTTTACGGTAATATGTCCATGATTTACTAATTGTCTAGCGTTTGCTATAGTTGGAGCAAAACCTAGGTTAAAACAAATTGTATCTAAACGCATCTCTAATAACTGTAATAATATTAAACCAGTTACTCCTTGTTTTCTCCGCGCTTCTTTAATATACTGATATAACTGACTTTCTGTTAAGCCATAATTAAATTTTAACTTTTGTTTTTCCTCTAAACGTAATCCATATTCTGTTGTCTTTTTATTATTACCGTCATTACTTTTACCATGTTGTCCTGGTCTATCTTTTTTTTTAGATTGTTTTTGTGTTAAACCGGGTAAACTTCCAAGTCTTCTAGTAATTCGTAATTTTGGTCCTCTATACCTTGCCATACTAATATTTTAATTTTTAGATTTTAGTTATATTTTTCTTAGCTTTGGAATAAAATATTTAATAAGGGCGAGCGACCGGACTTGAACCGGCGAATGGTGGAACCACAACCCACTGCCTTAACCACTTGGCCACGCCCGCCAAAAAAGAGATTCATAAGACTATACTACCAGGTTATAGTCATTGAAGTCTAGTTTATTTCTAAAAATTTTATTTAAAATATTACTTCTTATAAAATGCTATTCATAACAAAATTTCTTTTAAATGATCAAGAATATTATGGAAAAGGGTTCTTTACACTTTTTGATATAATAACTTATTTTGGGTATAATGCATCTTTACTTGTTATTGAATATAATGACTTAATTTGCGATAAAAAAAATTGGAGACAGATTAGTATTCAAAATGAAGATAAAATTGAAATAGTTACAATTGTCGGAGGAGGATAATTCTATAATAATTTATAGAATTATCGTTTTTTTACAGTCGCAGAATTATTTTAAATTTTTTAACTAACATTGATTGAATATTTTTAATAATGGTTTCAATTTCACTATTCAATAATGTTTTATTATTAGATTGAAAAGTTAATTGTATACATAAGCTTCTAAAATGTTGCGGAATAGGATTTCCTATATATTCATCTAAGAATTGCACATCAACTAAATATTTACTTCCATTTGCTTTTACCACTGCTAAGATTTTATTAAATGAAATTTTTTGATCCACGATAATTGATAGATCTTTTATTATTCGTGGGTATAAAGAATAGTAATTATAAAGTGGTAATTTATTATTTTTTAAGACTGTTTTTAATAATGAAAAATTAAATTCAAATAAATATAAGTTTGAAGAAATATTTAAATTTTTCGCTAAAATTGGGTTTATTTGGCCAAAAACTCCAACCATTTTATTATTATCCAGGAAAAATTTACCAGTTCGGTATGGATGTAAAATATTTTTATATTTTTGTGGTCTCGAATTTTTCCAGGAAGGAACAAGATTGAATTTTTTAAATATTGATTCCATTTTACCTTTTGCTTCAAACCAGGATAAAAAAGTTGAGTTAGTTGACCATGTTGGTTTTGTTTTGATAGCTCCAAATACGCCTGCAAGAGACTCTAACTCACTATAACTCATCCCTCTCGAGTTTAATGAAAAAACATGACCAAATTCAAAACCTTCAATATTTCTATTGCCTTGTTTTATATTTTCACTAATCGTTACTAATAGATTAAGTAATAAAGTCGAGCGTAATTTTGAGTAATCAAGTAATAAAGGATTAATAATTTTTATGTCACTGACATCTTGAGTATTTCCTAAAGTATAATGTATTAGTTCGTTTAACCCTTCATTTAATAAACAAGCAGTTACTTTTTTTCGGATTTGATAACTCATATCCTCATCACCTATTTTCGGGATTTTTGGTAAACGGGTAACAAAATTATTAAATCCGTGTAATCGCCCAATTTCTTCGATTAAATCAATTTCTCGCTCAATATCATCTAAACGTGAAGATGGGATTTTAACATTCCAAGTCAAGTCGTGTTGATTGAAGGAAAACTTAAAATGGAGCCGTGATAAGTATTCTGAAATTTGATCCGGTAATAAATTCTGCGAAGTATTATTAAAATTAATTTCAGTTGGGCCTAAAATTTCTAAAATATTTTTATAGTCAAGATTAATTTCCGAAATTACTTTTTCTTTTTTGTAACCAATGACTTCAAGTTTACAATATAAATTAGGATTTGATATTTTTAGTAATGAAATTAATCGACTAAAAGATTGTAGATAATTACTTGTATTTAATCCTTTTTCATATCGAGCAGATCGATCAGTTCTTAATCCTAAGGATCTAGACATTTGTCGAATTCGTTGTGATCTAAAAATTGAACCTTCGATCAATAAATTTTTAGTAAATTTAGTATAAGCATACTGTTGATTTACAATTATTCCTCCAATACTTAAAATTTGCTGATTATTCTTCAGAATTAATATGTTTTTATTTAAGTTATACTCTAAGTCATTATTTGCTTTAAAAGAAGTATTCTCTACTGGAAAACTTAAATATAAATTAAGTTCTGAGTTTAAATTTTTGGAACGAATTTGATCTAAGTCATAGAATTCAAACGGATAACCTGTTTCAATTAAAATGTAATTTTGAAAATCTAACAAATTGTCTACTGGAACTAATCCATTTGTTAAAAGTTTATTTTTTAACCATTCTGGAGAAGAAAATTTAACCAGATTCTCAATACTAACTGCCATAAATATTGAGCAATCTTTTAATTTACTGTTTCTTAACAATGAACTTTTAATAATTGTTTCAAATTTAAAAAAATTTGTTAATGAATTTGAAAAATTATATGATTGATTCGTTAAAGCAGCAATTTCTTTAGCAATTCCTTTAATAGATAAACTGTCTGAACGATTAGCTGTTGTAGAAATATCAATTATAGTTTCTAAACTATCTTCCAATTTTAGCTCAAAAACCTCTTCAACTTCAAATCCTCCTAGTGTCATTTTAGTTATTAAATCGTCTACATTAATATTTTTGACTTCTACTAGTTCATTAATCCAATTTAATGATATACGCATTTATAAGATTCCAAGAATTAATTTGCTTTGGTAAAAACTAAACCATTAGCTTCACTATAACGTTCCATAAATCTCATGAATCGATCCCAAGTTTCAGGATTTTTCATAATATAGATAGATTCAATGGCCTCCGGTTTTCCATTTATAAATCTAGCATTAACATCACGAGTTTCTAGTACACCTTCTTCATCAATTAAATACATTCCGGTAATTTCACCTTCTTTAACGGTACTTTTATCTAAAAGATTTGGATTTTTGAATCTGAAAGTAGCAGTACCCGTGCTACCGTCTTTTGACCTTGTTAATCTTACATCAGGTAGAACTTTTTCATCTAAACCTTCTATAAATTGTATTTTAGCTTCCATAAATATAGTTTTGTAAAAGTTGAAAGGGTCTAGGGTCAATAATAAAAGAACTGGGGTGGCAGGATTCGAACCTACGAATGGCGGAGTCAAAGTCCACAGCCTTACCGCTTGGCGACACCCCAAAATATTAATACAGTTAAAACTAATCAAAAAGGTGATTATTTCAATCATTGGGCAAGAAGGGATTCGAACCCCTGACACCGTAGTTCGTAGCCACGTGCTCTAGTCCACTGAGCTACAAGCCCAAACTGTATTACTTACTACTATATAGTAATAATAGTAACTTTATTTCGTAAAGCTTTTATAAAAAATTTTATATGAAATTTTGTTTATAAACTTGCAAAATAAAGATAAACTGATCTAAAGTAATACTTTAAATATTTAACTAGTTAAAGTTATGGCCAAAAAAATTTTGTATCAAGATAATGCTCGCCGTGCTTTAGAACGCGGTATGGAAATAATGGTTGAAGCTGTTTCGGTAACCTTAGGCCCAAAAGGTAGGAATGTTGTTTTAGAAAAATTCTATGGTTCGCCTCAAATTGTTAATGATGGAGTTACTATAGCAAAAGAAATTAATTTAGAAGATCATATAGAAAATACCGGGGTTTCTTTAATTAGACAAGCAGCTTCTAAAACTAATGATGTCGCTGGAGATGGAACAACGACAGCAACTGTATTAGCTTATGCTATGGTTAAAGAAGGTTTAAAAAATGTGGCAGCAGGAGCCAATCCCATATCTATTAAGTTAGGAATGGAAAAAGCGACACAATTTTTAGTAACACAAATCAATGATTTTGCTCAACCAGTTGAAGATATTCAATCTATTAAACAGGTTGCCTCAATCTCTTCTGGTAATGATAATATTATAGGATCATTAATTGCGGATGCTTTAGATAAAGTGGGAAAAGAGGGAGTCATTTCTTTAGAAGAAGGAAAAGGAATTTCTACAGAATTAGAAATTACTGAGGGTATGAAATTAGAAAAAGGGTTTATTTCTCCTTATTTCATAACTAATACTGAAAAAATGGAAGTAGTCTATGAAAATCCATTAATTTTATTAACCGATAAAAAAATTACTTTAGTACAACAAGATTTATTACCTATTTTAGAACAAGCAAGTAAAACAAAGCGACCTTTATTAATAATAGCAGAAAATGTAGAAAAAGAAGCTTTAGCGACTTTAATCTTAAATAAATTGAGAGGAATTGTTAACGTAGTTGCTGTTCGAGCACCAGGTTTTGGAGAATTACGAAAACAAATATTAGAAGATATAGCAGTATTAACAAATGGAACTGTTATTACTCAAGATGCAGGGTTAACTTTAGATAATATTCAATTGCCTTTATTTGGGCAAGCACGACGAGTTGTTGTAAATAAAGACAATACTACTATTGTTGCTACTGGAACTGAAAAAGAAATTAAATTAAGATGTGAACAATTACGAAAACAGATTAATATTGCTGAAACAAGTTATGAAAAAGAAAAATTACAAGATCGGATTGCTAAATTATCAGGTGGTATTGCGGTTTTAAAAGTCGGTGCAGTTACTGAAACTGAGATGAAAGATAAAAAATTAAGACTTGAAGATGCGATTAATGCTACTCGAGCAGCTGTTGAAGAAGGGATTGTGCCTGGAGGAGGGACTACTTTAGCCCATTTATCAGAAAACTTAGTTACATGGGCAAAAAATAATTTAAAAGAAGATGAATTAGTTGGAGCAATCATAATTTCCCGCGCAATTATTGCACCGTTAAAACGAATTGCCGAAAATGCGGGTGTAAATGGAGCTGTTATTGTTGAACAAGTAAAACAACAAGAATTTGAAATTGGTTATAATGCAGCTAAAAATATTTTTGGTAATATGTATGATCTTGGGATTGTTGATCCTGCAAAAGTAACTAGATCAGGTTTACAAAATGCTACATCTATTGCTAGTATGATTTTAACAACAGAATGTATAATTGTAGATCAAACCCAAAGCTTAAACGAATCCTAATATTCGTTTAAGCTTTAAATTTTGAAAACTAATTAGACTTTGTTTAATTAGTTTTATCATTATCATTAATCGACTCTAGATTTATAACATCTTTCATCATCATTTTTAATTCTTCAATTTGTGTTTCTAATAAATCATATTTCTCAGATTGAATATTTAATTTGATACTCTCAATTAATGTTGTTAGATTATTTTTTTTATCCTCAGAAATTGTATCTTTAATAAGAAGTAGTTGCTTATTAGCTTCATAACATAACGATTCAGCATTATTTTTTAAATCGATATTCTTACGATTTTCTTTATCGCTTGCTGCATATTGTTCTGCAGAAGCAACCATTCGTTCAATTTCTTTTTCATCTAAAGTTGAAGCTCCTTGAATTGTAACTGATTGTTCAACCCCCGTTTCTAATTCTTTGGCTTTTACAGATAAAAGTCCATCAACGTCAATATCAAAAGTTACTTCAATTTGGGGAATACCTCGATCGGCTTTTGGTATTCCATCTAAGCGAAAATTTCCTAAACTTTTGTTATCAGTAACTAATTCTCGTTCTCCTTGTAAAACATGAATTTCTACATTTGATTGATTATCAACAGCTGTAGAAAACATTTCAGATTTTTTAGTCGGTATTGTAGTATTTCGGGCAATAATTTTTGTCATGACACCACCTAAAGTTTCAACTCCTAATGACAAAGGCGTCACATCCAATAATAAAATATCTTTAATTTCACCGGCAAGAATTCCTGCTTGTATAGCTGCACCGATTGCTACTACTTCGTCAGGATTAACTGTTTGATTTGGTTTTTTGTTTGTTATTGATTCGACTAATTTTTGAATAGCTGGAATCCGTGTAGAACCTCCGACCAAAACAATTTCATCAATATTCGATTTATCTAATCGTGCATCAGTAATAGCTTTTTCTACAGGAATTTTACAACGATTAATTAATTCTTTACATAATGTTTCAAAAGTTTCGCGTGTTAATTCTTTTTCAATATGTTTTGGTCCATTATTATCAGCTGTTATAAACGGTAAATGGATTGTTGTTTTGTCTACTGTAGAAAGTTCCATTTTTGCTTTTTCTGCAGCTTCTGTTAATCTTTGTAATGCTTGAATATCTTTGGTTAAATCAATTCCTTCTAGCCTTTTAAAATCATTTACTAACCAATTAACTAAAACTTTATCAAAATCATCTCCACCTAAATTAGTATCACCTGCAGTAGCTAAAACCTCAAAAATACCATCACCTACTTCTAAGATAGAAACGTCAAAAGTTCCGCCACCTAAATCGAAGACTAAAATTGTTTCATTTTCTTTTTGATCTAACCCATACGCCAGAGAAGCTGCTGTAGGTTCATTAATGATACGTAATACTTCAATCCCTGCAATTTTACCAGCATCTATTGTAGCTTGTCTTTGAGAATCATTAAAATATGCCGGAACAGTAATGACTGCCTGTGTAACATCTTGGCCTAAATAAGTACTTGCATCATTAACTAATTTTCGTAAAACTTGAGCAGAAATTTCTTCAGGACTGAAGTCTTTATTTAAAGATGAACATTTTATTTTGATATTACCGTTTGTATCTTTAATAACTTTATAGGGCAATTGCTTTGCCTCAGTGGAAATTTCAACTTCTTTTGACCCTATAAATCTTTTAACTGAAAAAAAAGTATTTTCTGGGTTAATAACAGCTTGTCTTTTAGCTATTTGACCTACTAATAATTCCTGTTTTTTAGTGTAAGCAACAATGGAAGGGGTTGTTCTAAATCCTTCAACATTTGTAATTACACTAGGTTTTCCTCCTTCTATAGCAGCAACTACAGAATTTGTAGTTCCTAAATCAATTCCAACAACTTTTCCCATGGATCTTTTTATTTTAATTATCTAAATATACACGTAGTATAGACTATACTTATTACTCTAAATTAAGGATATTTACCGTAATCCTATGATTTAAATATAAATGTGTATATTTAACATTTATAGACAACCAAGTTTAAATTATTTAGATTAATACTATTAATATAACTATTTAGATAGTATATATTTTTTAATTGATTAATTTTATAAAAGTTTTGTTAATAAATATTAGTTATTATTGGAGAAAAATTGTGTCTGTAGGCCTTTTAGGAAATAAGATTGGAATGACCCAAATTTTTGATGAATCTGGTAACATTATACCAGTAACTGTTTTAAAAATCGGTCCTTGTATAGTAACGCAAATAAAAACTCTTTTAAAAGATAATTATAGTGCAATTCAAATCGGATACGGTACTTTACCGAGTAAATTTCTGACGCAACCTGAATTAGGACATTTACAAAAATCAAATATTCAACCTTTAAAATATCTGAAAGAATTTCGAGTAGATAATCCAGAAGACTATCAAGTTGGACAAATTTTAACTGTTAATTCCTTTAATTCTGGACAGTTAATTGATATCAAAGGTAAAAGCTCTGGGAAAGGTTTTTCTGGACTTCAAAAACGATATAATTTTAGCCGAGGTCCTATGACTCACGGGTCTAAAAATCACCGGGCACCAGGTTCTATTGGTATGGGAACTACCCCTGGTCGTGTATTACCTGGTAAAAAAATGGCAGGTCAATTAGGTAATAAAATGGCAAATATTAAAAAATTAAAAATTATTCAAGTAAATGAGACAGAAAATATTTTAGTTGTCAAAGGTTCTGTACCTGGGAAACCTGGAAATTTACTAAATATTATGCCTTCAAAATAATTACGAAACATACTGAAATAAGTTATGATGGTTAAAAAATTTATTACATACGATGTATTTAATACAAATGGAGAAATAGTAGAGAATAATCAAAAATTAGAGATTAGTATTCTTGAAGAGTCGGGTAATTATTTAATCCATAAAGATATAGTAAGGCATCAATTAAATCAAAGACAAGGAACTGTTTCTACAAAAACAAGAAGTGAAGTTCGAGGTGGTGGAAAAAAACCTTGGCGTCAAAAAGGGACAGGACGAGCTCGAGCAGGTTCCAATACTTCACCGTTATGGAAAGGTGGGGGTGTTATTTTTGGACCCAAACCCCATAAAAGAACTGTTAAAATAAACCAAAAAGAACGGCAATTAGCCCTTCGAACATTATTATATAATAAACAGAAAAGTATCGCCGTTATTGATAATTTAGAACTAACACTAACGAATCCAAAAACAAAATCATTTACAAATTTTTGTAATAGTTGTGACATCGATTTAAATCAAAATATTTTACTTATTGTTTCTGAAAAAACATTAGCAATAAAATTATCTACAAAAAATTTAAAAAATGTGGAATTAATTTCTGCTAAAAGTTTAAATACATTAAGTTTATTAAAAGCGAAACAAGTATTATTAACACCATTAGCGATAAAAATGATAAAGGAGACTTTCTGTGACTAATTTTTCACATTTTAAACATAGTAGTAATACTATTATAAAATATCCAATTATTACTGATAAAGCTACTAGATTGTTAGAAAATAATAAATATAGTTTTATTGTAGATCCTTCGTGTGATAAAATTGAAATTCGAACTTCTATCGAAGATTTATTTAATGTTAAGGTTATAAAAATTAATACTTGCCATCTTCCAAAGAAACAGAAAAGAGTTGGTAAATATGTAGGCTGGAAACCAAAGTATAAAAAAGCTATTGTAACTTTAGCAAAAGGAGATACAATAAATTTATTTGCAGAAAATTAAAATTTATATAACTTAATAAATCAATGACTATTCGTTTCTATAAAGCATATACACCAGGAACACGAAATCGAGCACTTTCATCTTTTAGTGATATTACAAAAGATAAACCAGAAAAAACATTAATTCGTAAAAATCATAGAAATAAAGGACGCAATAACCGAGGTGTTATTACAATTCGTCATAGAGGCGGTGGCCATAAAAAACTATACCGGTTAATTGATTTTCAACGTAACAAACATAATATAGACGCTATAGTAGCTTCAATAGAATATGATCCGAATCGTAATTCACGAATTGCTTTATTACATTATAACGATGGAGAAAAACGATATATCTTGCATCCAAATAATTTAAAAATAGGAGATACAATTCGATCTGGTTTCTCAACACCTCTTACAATCGGAAATGCTTTACCCTTAAGTGAAATACCTTTGGGTACTTCTGTCCATAATATTGAATTAATTCCCTATAGGGGAGGACAAATTGTTAGAGCTGCTGGTACATCAGCCAAAATACTTGCAAAAGAAGGTAATTATGTAACTTTAAGATTACCCTCAAAAGAAATTCGGTTAATTCGAAAAGAATGCTTCGCCACAATTGGTGAAATTAGTAATAATGATGCATTTTTAGTTCGTAGTGGTAAAGCAGGTCGTACTCGATGGCTCGGAAAAAGACCAACGGTTCGTGGTTCAGTTATGAATCCCTGCGATCATCCACACGGTGGTGGTGAGGGTCGTGCTCCAATTGGACGTACTAGACCTTTAACTCCTTGGGGTAAACCTGCTTTAGGAATAAAAACTCGTAAAAATAGTAGAAAAAGTAATCAATATATTCTTCGTCGTCGTTCTTAATTCTAAATTTTAAATTAATTAAATATTTTCAACATGTCACGATCACTAAAAAAAGGGCCTTTTATTGCTTATCATTTATTAAAAAAAATTGATAAAATGAATACTAGTAGTAGAAAAGAGACAATTATAACTTGGTCGAGAAGTTCCACTATATTACCAAATATGGTTGGTCACACTATCGCTGTTTATAATGGTAAACAGCATGTACCTATTTTTATTTCGGATCAATTTGTAGGTCACAAATTAGGAGAATTTGTTTCAACTCGAACATTCAAATCTCATATTAAAACTGATCGAAAAACAAAACGATAAAAACTAAATTTATGCCAAAACTTTTACAACATCCCCGATGTAAAGATTTTTATTTTTCTCCCCTTTCGCAAGGCCCATTAACATTGGCATATTTGACTATTAATGCAAAATATAACAATCCATTATCGTTACATTTGTTAAAAACACTGCAAAATATTAGAAAACGGTCTTTTTATAAAGCAATCGATATTCTTAGCTATATTGCAAATCTAGCTGAACGCAATTATCTGTTACAAATTCTTTATTCAGCAGTTACGTATGCTGAAAATAATCACTCTTCAAATCTTCTTAAAATCTGGGTTGATGATATTTATATCGAAAAAAGATCAAAAGTTAATGATTTTATAGATCAAACAAATTCAAAAAATAATTTCAATTACTACATTATTATTATCTTAGGTTTTGAATATAAAGATTTAATGCTTAAAAAAGATTTTTTATGGTAGAAATTTAATAGTAAATTAATAAAAGAACTAAAAGGAAAGAGTTTATGGCACAAAGTCAATCCGTAAAAGCGGTAGCAAAATATATTCGAATGTCTCCTCATAAAGTCCGAAGAGTTCTAAATCAAATACGAGGCCGTTCTTATCAAGAAGCTCTAATGATTTTAGAATTTTTACCTTATGGAGCTGGTGGTCCAATATGGCAAGTTCTTCATTCAGCAGCGGCAAATGCACAAAATAATTATGATTTAGACAAAAAAAAGTTAATCGTTGATAAAGTTTTTGCTGATGAAGGACCAAAATTAAAACGTATTCGTCCTCGTGCTCAAGGTAGAGCTTATAAAATATTAAAACCAACATGTCATATTACTGTTATTGTCAAAAATATTAACTAACATAGTTTCTAAAATTTATTAAAAAAAAGGATAACCTTTGTGGGTCAAAAAACACATCCATTAGGATTTCGATTAGGTATTATACAAGAACATAAATCTACATGGTATACAGATTTTAATAAATATTCTTCTTTATTAAAAGAAGATGATCAAATCCGAACGTACTTTGATAAAATATCAAAAGCTGCTAGTATTGCAAATATTAAAATTAATCGAAATGGTTTAAGTGATCAAATTCATTTAATTATTGAAACAGGGAGACCTGGAATCTTGGTCGGTGAAGATGGATTAGGAATTGAAAATTTATTAACAAATGTTAAAAAACTTTTACCGAAAAATCGTCAAATTACGATCAATATTGTTGAAGTAGAAAAAGTTAATCTTAATGCATCATTAATAGCCGAATTAGTTGTTAAACAATTAGAAGAGCGTGTTGCTTTTCGCCGAGCTATCAGAGAAGCTATGCAAATTGCTCTAGAAGATAATGTTAGCGGAATCAAAATTCAAGTTTCTGGAAGATTAAATGGAGCTGAGATTGCTCGAAGTGAATGGCTAAGAGAAGGTAGAGTACCTTTACAGACATTAAGAGCAGATATAGATTATTCTGCTAAAGAAGCTAACACTATATATGGAGTATTAGGTATTAAAGTTTGGCTATTTAAAAATGAAATTTTAGTCAAATAATTCTTTATTAAAATTGTTAAACAAATTTATATTTTAATTTATTATGTTAAGTCCAAAAAGAACAAAATATAGAAAATTCCATCGAGGACGCATGCGTGGAAAGGCTAGAAGAGGAAATCAAATTTTTTTTGGAGATTATGGTTTACAAGCTTTAGAACCAACTTGGATTACATCAAGACAAATTGAAGCAGCTCGAAGAACAATTACTCGTTATACAAAACGTGGGGCTTCTTTATGGATTAGAATTTTTCCGGATAAAACTGTCACAGCTCGAGCAGCGGAATCTCGAATGGGTTCAGGTAAAGGTGCTGTAGATTATTGGGTTGCTGTAATTAAACCAGGGACAATTTTATTTGAAATTGCATCAGTTCCTGAGGAAATAGCACGTTCAGCTTTCAATTTAGCAGCCTATAAATTACCAATAAAAACCAAATTTATTAAAAGAAAAATTGTTGACTAAAATATGAGCTTACCTAGTTTTAATGATATAAAATCACTATCCAATAGTGAAATTACTGAAAAAATTATTCAAACGGAAAAAGAATTATTTAATTTACGTTTTAAAAAAGCGACTCGACAAACTTTTAAATCTCATGAGATTAAATATGCTAAACGTCGGTTAGCGCAATTAAAAACTTTATTAACTGTAAATCTGAATTTACAATAACAAACTAAAGAGTAATTGTCATATTTTACAAAAAATTAAGAAAAAGTATGTTATTAAAAGTTAGTAAACTCTATTTCACCTATAAAAACGATAAAGGAATTTTTCATGCCAGTCAAAGAAAAAATTGGTATTGTTGTTAGTACGAAAATGCAAAAAACTATAGTTGTGAAAGTTGAGAATCGTTTTTCTCATCCAATATATTCAAAAACTATGATAAAAACAAGAAAATATTTAGTTCACGATGAAATGGAGCAATGTAACATTGGTGATCAAGTTTTAGTTCAAGAATGCCGACCTTTAAGTAAATGTAAGCGTTGGAAATTAAATAAAATTCTTTCAAAATCCTCTTTACTTACTCAACTATAAATTTTTATGATTTATCCTCAAACATTATTAACTGTAGCTGATAATACAGGGGCTCGAAAAATTATGTGTATTCGAGTCTTAGGTGGAAATAGAAAATATGCAAAGGTAGGAGACACAATTATTGGTGTAGTGAAAGAAGCTATACCTAATATGCCCATTAAACGTTCTGATGTTGTTCGCGCAATAATTGTAAGAACATCAAAAACAATTCGAAGACAAGATGGTATGTTTATACGCTTTGATGACAATGCAGCTGTTATTGTAAATCTCGACAGTAATCCACGCGGTACAAGAGTTTTTGGACCTGTTGCCCGTGAAATTCGTGAAAAAAATTTTTCAAAAATTGTTTCATTAGCACCGGAGGTTTTATAAATGCAAAAAATAAAATTAAAAATTGGTGATAATGTTAAAGTTATAAGCGGTTCTGATAAAAATAAAACAGGTGAAATTATTAAAATTTACCATCAAAATGGAAAAGTTTTAATTAAAGGAATCAATTTTAAATTTAAACATATTAAACCAACTAAAGAAAATGAGATTGGAGAGATAAAACAAATTGAAGCACCTATACATCATTCAAATGTACAATTAATTTCAAAAGAATCTTAATTATATGCGCAATACTAACTCATTACAAGAAATAGCAGAAATAAATTGTTTATTATCTAATATAAAAAAAGAATATGAACAAGGAATACGACCAATTTTATTAAAAAATAGTTCTAGTATCTACAATAATCCACATAAGATACCAAAACTAAAAAAAATTCAAATTAACCGTAGTTTAGGGCTATCAGCACAAAATAATGCTATTTTAAAAAAAAATATTGAAGAATTTACTACCATAACTGGTCAGAAACCTGTAATTACAAGAGCGAAAAAAGCAATTGCAGGGTTTAAAATTCGTCAAGATATGGAATTAGGCCTGACAGTAACATTAAGAGGTGAAAAAATGTATGCTTTTTTAACAAAGTTGATTTTTTTTACTTTTGCTCAAATTCGTGATTTTCGTGGATTATCTGTAAGAAGTTTTGATAAGGCTGGTAATTATACTGTAGGTTTAAAAGAACAATTAATTTTTCCTGAAATAAATTATGAAGATGTTGATCAAACACAAGGTTTAACTATTAATTTAGTTTTAGGATCATCTTCACAACGAGCAGAAACCAAAACAAAAATTTTAGATGGAATGATTTTATTTAAATTTTTAAGATTTCCCTTAAATGATTCAGGTTATTATGAAAACTATTCTTCGTTAGAAGAGATAAGCCAAATTTGGGAAAGAAAAAAACATCTAAGACGAAAAAGATGGTCTCAAGAATAAAAGATCAAAATAAAATAAAAGGAGAAAATTGTGGTAACAGATACCATTTCTGATATGTTAACTAGAATAAGAAATGCAAATCAGGTTAGACATCAAATAGTTCAAATTCCTAGAACGAAAATCTGTATAGCGATCGCATCTATTTTAAAAGAAGAAGGGTTTATAGAAGATTTTGAATTATATAAGGAAGGTCAATTTAATTATCTTTTAATTTCTTTAAAATATAAAGAAAAATCTCGTAAGCCTGTTATCTGTAAAATTGAACGAATTAGTAAACCTGGTTTAAGAGTATATGTTAATTCAAAAAATTTACCAAAAGTTTTAGGAAATTTAGGAATTGCTATTATTTCAACATCACAAGGAGTAATGACAAACCTAAAAGCAAAAGAACTTGGTATTGGTGGCGAAGTTTTATGTTATATTTGGTAATTGGAGTTAGAATATGTCACGTATTGGAAAATTACCCATTAAAATACCCGCAAACGTTGAAGTTAGTTATAATGAGGCGGCTATTATTGTTAAAGGACAATTTGGTACATTAGAAAAAACAATTCCGAATATAATTCAAATTGAACAGAATGCTAACGATTTGACAGTTAAGTTAAAAAATCAAACAAGATCTAATCGTGCATTACATGGATTATATCGGACACTAATAAGTAATATGGTAATTGGTGTTTCAGAACAGTTCAAAGTCACATTAAATCTTCGTGGTGTCGGTTACAGAGCTAGCGTACAGGGTTCATCATTAGTTTTAAGCTTAGGTTATAGCCATCCTGTTACGATGGACATTCCAAATGATATTTCTGTGGAAGTTGTCCAAAATACTACTGTTCACTTAAAAGGATGCAATAAAGAAAATTTAGGATTATTTGCATCGAATGTTCGATCTTGGCGGCCTCCTGAACCTTATAAAGGAAAAGGTATTATTTATGAAGGAGAAATTGTACAGCGTAAAGCCGGAAAATCGGGTAAAAAATAAAATAAATTGAACCAGTTAAAATAATCTGAACTATTAAAGAAATTAATTAACATACTTATTGATATATGAAATTTTCAAAAAAAGTTTTATGGCGACTTAAAAATAAAAATAAAAGATTAAAACCTGATAGATATAAAAAATTAAAAAGAGAAAGTTTACGTGGTTCAATAAAAGGTACAATAAATAGACCTAGATTATCTGTTTATCGTTCAAATGAAAATATTTACGCACAAATTATTGATGACATTAATTCAATTACTTTAGTTTCTTGTTCTACTTTAGATCGAGATATTAAACTTTTTAGTAAAAATGGTAGAACTTGCGAAGCTGCAAGGTTAATGGGAGAAAGATTAGCAGAATTAAGTCTTCAAAAAAATATCACTAAAATTGTTTTTGATAGAGGTCCCTATCTTTATCACGGTCGTGTAAAAGCTCTTGCAGAAGGAGCTCGTTCTGCCGGATTACAATTTTAATCAACCATTTTATAATATAAGTCTAATAATTCTTTATGAGTACCAATTTAAAACCGATTAATAATTTAAAAAAAAATTCACGACGGAAAGAAGTTAACACAGAACCAAAATTTATAGAAAGACTTATTAAAATTAGTCGTGTGTCAAAGGTAACCAAAGGTGGTAAAAAATTAAGCTTTCGAGCCATTGTTGTTTTAGGTGATGAAAATGGCCAAGTTGGAGTTGGGGTTGCTAAAGCTGATGATGTTGTTAATGCTTTTAAAAAAGCAAAAACTGATGGGAAAAAAAATTTAATTAAGATTCCTATCACAAAATCATTAAGTATTCCGCATAATGTAACTGGTAAATTTGGTGCTTGTAATATAGTTATGAGACCATCTATTGAAGGGTCCGGTGTAATTGCGGGAGGAGCTGTTAGAACAGTTTTAGAAGTTGCAGGAATTAAAAATGTAATTGCTAAGCAATTAGGCTCAGATAATTTATTAAATAATGCGCGTGCTGCAATTGTTGCATTAAAAAATTTAACAACTAAATCTCAAGTTTCAAAAAAACGAGATATTATTTTAAAATAATTGAAAAAGAAAAATGGTTAAATTTATTAATTATGACAATGGAAAGGAAACAAAATAGTGATAAGAATATTTTATTAAAAAGACTTCTTTTAAGTTTAGCGATATTAATATTTATAAGAGTTGGAACGTTTATACCTGTCCCCGGAATAAATCATGGACATTTAGCATTTTATATCCAAAGACATTCAATTACAAAAAGTTTGGTAAGTACATTTTCAGGAGATGATACTTTTGTTATCGGATTATTTACATTAAATATTTTTCCATATATAAATGCTTCAATTTTAATGCAATTATTAATTAGTTTAATCCCAAATCTTTCAAAACTACAAAAAGAAAGTGGAAGTGAGGGAAGACGAACTATCACAAGAATAACTCGTATCATTACTTTAATATGGTCTTTTATTCAAAGTTTTAGTATTGCATTTTATTTAAAAAGAGCTTTGTTTAATTGGAATTTAATTCTGGCTACTGAGATAATAATTTGGTTAACTACAGGTGCCATGATTATTTTATGGTTAAGTGAGTTAATAACTGAATATGGGCTGGGTAATGGTCCATCGTTATTAATTTATACAAATATTGTCTCTAGCTTACCGAATTTAGGCCAAAAACTAATTTCAGAAAACCTAACTAATTTAAATGTATTATCCATAGCTTTAATTATTATACTCTTTTTTTCAGCTATTTTTGGAATTGTGCTATTACAAGAAGGGGCTCGAATTATTCCCTTAATATCTTCGCGACAATTGAATCAAACAGGACCTACTTTTTTGGATTTACCAAAAAATAATTATATACCATTAAGATTTAATCAGGCAGGCGTTATGCCTATTATTCTAACTACAGCAGTCCTAGTTATTCCAAATTATGTAAGCAATTTAGGATTATTACCGGTTTTAACGCTACCTGCGGTGATAAAATCTTCAAAACTTCTTTATTGGATTAGTTATTTTATATTAATTTTAATTTTCAGTTCTTTTTATTCAACTATTGTATTAAATCCTAACGATATTTCAAATGAATTACAGAAAATGGCTGTCAGTATTCCTGGTATTAGACCTGGAATAGCAACAACCTTCTATTTAAAAAGGGTTATGCAACGGGTTACGTTTCTAGGAGCGATTATGCTTGCTATTTTAGCAACACTTCCAAATCTAATTGAAACTATACTACATATTTCAAACTTTAATGGTTTAGGAACAACATCATTATTAATTTTAGTAGGTGTAGTACTCGATATTTCAAGAGAAATTCGAAGTATTTTATTGTCAAATATTTATAATGATATGTTCAATTAACTAAATTTAAATAATATTTATTTAACGGATAATTTAAAATGAAAGTTCGCCCTTCAGTTAAAAAAATGTGTGATAAATGTCGAATTATTAAGCGACACGGAAAAGTTATGGTAATTTGTTCGAATGCTAAACATAAACAACGACAAGGTTAATTATTAAAAGGAGTTCATTAAATGGTAAGATTAATAGGTATTGATTTACCGACTAATAAAAAGATTGCGTACGCACTTACATCCATTCATGGTATTGGTATAACCTCTGCAAAAAATATTATTAAATTAGCGAATATCGATTCAGAAACTCGTACCAGTGATTTAACTACAGAAGAAATCGTTTCATTAAGAAACCTAATAGAAAGTAATGATTTAAAATTAGAAGGAGATTTACGTCGCTTTACTGGATTAAATATTAAACGATTAAATGAAATAAATTGTCATAGAGGAAAACGTCATAGAACTAGTTTACCTGTACGTGGACAAAGAACTCGAACAAATGCTCGAACTAGACGTGGTTCAAAAAAAACCGTAACTGGAAAGAAAAAATAATGTTATTTTTAACGAAATTTTTATTAATCTAAAATCTTCTAAAGCATGGCACAAAAACTTCGAAAACTTACATCAAAAAAAGATAAAATTCAATTTACAAATGGTATAGTACATATTTATTCAACTTTTAATAATACTATAGTTACTATTACAAATTTAACAGGAGATACTATCTCATGGGCTTCAGCAGGAAGTTCAGGTTTTAAAGGAGCTAGAAAAGGAACACCTTTCGCTGCTCAGACCGCTGCAGAAAAAGCTGCTTTTGAAGCTTTAAATGTTGGCTTAAAAAGCGTTGCGATCTTAGTTAAAGGACAAGGTTCAGGAAGAGAAACAGCAATTAGATCAATTCAAGGCGCTGGGTTTGAAATTACTTCTATTCAAGATATTACTCCTGTTCCTCATAATGGATGTAGACCACCAAAACGTCGTCGTGTATAATTCAATTTTTTAAAAAATTTTTAAATTATTTAAAATTATGAACCATCCTTATATAAAATGCCTTAAATCAGAAAGAACTGAATCTGGTGTTATATTTGGACAATTTCTAATCAATTCTTTACGACCGGGTCAAGGGTTAACTATTGGAAATTTATTACGCAGAGTACTTTTAGGAGATCTTGGGGGAACTAGTATTACCGGAATTCGGATTGCCGGTCTACGAGATGAATTTTCTATCATAACAGGAGTTCGAGAAGATATTCTTGAAATTTTATTAAATTTAAAAGGTATTGTTTTAAGAAGTAAAATTACAGAACCGCAATTTGGACATCTTAAAATTCAAGGCCCGGCTATTATTACAGCTAGTTTAATTCAAGTACCTTCTACTTTAGAAATTATAAATCCAAATCATTATATTGCAACAATTTCAACAAATAATCTTGTTGAAATTGAATTTAAATTTGAATATGGAACCGGCTATCAATTAGCTAGTCAATCTTTATCAAAAAAATCTGAAGATTTTTTGAAAATAGATGCTATTTTTATGCCAGTGAAAAAAGTGGATTTTAAAGTTGAAACTTTATATGATAATTCGAATAATTTATCGGAGCGTTTATTACTAGATATTTGGACAAATGGTAGTCTTACACCTGAAGAAGCAATATATCAAGCAGCTCATTCTATTATCGAATTATTTGGAACATTTATTGATAATAATTTTCCAACAAATCTAACAGAATCAACTCTTAATGGATTTTCAATACCAACAGATCCCTATACAAATATAGCAATCGAAGAATTACAATTATCTGTGCGTGCTTATAATTGTTTAAAACGAGCTCAAATAAATACTATAGGAGATTTATTAGAATATTCTCCAGAAAAATTACAACAACTTAAAAATTTTGGTAGAAAATCTGCTGATGAAGTTTTTGTTACTCTAAAAACAAAATTAGGCATAATTTTAAAATAATTAGTTTTAATGAATATAAAAATATAAATTATGAATAAAACATTTATTCCAAGATCGGATTATACTACAAAAAAATGGTATATTATTGACGCTAGTCAAAAACCTTTAGGTAGATTAGCAACAAGTATTTCAACTATTCTACAAGGAAAACATAAAATTGATTATGATCCTTCAGTCGATTTAGGTGATTATTTAATCATTATTAACGCAAAGAATATTATTATAGATTCATGGACTTTAGGGCATGTAAAGTTAAGAGTTTTTCAACCAGGTAGACCAGGAAGTTCATTAAAAAAAGTTTTTGAACATGTTCCCAAAAAAATTATTGAAAGTGCTGTTAAAAATATGTTACCGAAATTAGTGCGATCAACAATGCCAAAACGATTAAAAATTTACGATGGCGCAGATCATCCACATAAAGCTCAAAACCCTATCTTTATAGAGTCTTAAAATATTCTTATAATATCTTTCTTATTTTTATTAATAAATTATATAAATATTAAAACTTAATCAATGTTTCAAAAACAAAAAATTGGTATTGGAAAACGAAAACAAGCAGTAGCGAGAGTCTTTATTGTTCCGGGTAATGGTAATTTAATAATCAATAATATTCCCGGAGAAAAATATTTACAATATAATACTGGTTATTTAAATACTATCTGGTCTCCGTTAAAAATTTTACAATTAGAAACACAATATGATATTGTGGCTATTCTAAATGGAGGTGGATTAACCAGTCAGACTGAATCAATACAATTAGGAATTGCGCGTTTACTATGTAAAATGGATAATGAGAATCGATTAATTTTAAAACCATATGGATTTTTAAGCAGAGATTCTAGAATAAAAGAACGTAAAAAATATGGATTACGAAAAGCGAGAAAAGCTCCACAATACTCTAAACGATAATTATCTTAAAAATTAAAATTCAATATGCCAAAAGATCAAATTCATCCAAAATGGTTTAATGCTACTCCTGTTTTTTGTGATGGTAAAAAAATTGCTTACGTAGGATCAACAAAGTCTGAATTGACTGTAGATGTTTGGTTAGCTAATCATCCTTTTTATACAGACTCTCAAACAATTATTGATAGTGAAGGTCGAGTTGAAAGATTTATGAAAAAATATGGATTAAAGACAAACGAAAATTAATTCTAATATATTTACATTTTTAAAACTTATTTATTATTTTTACAGTATATGCCAACTATTCAACAATTAGTTCGTTCGAGACGAATACAAATTAATAAAAAAACAAAATCACCAGCTTTAGTAAATTGCCCACAACGTCGTGGTGTTTGTACAAGAGTTTATACAACAACACCAAAAAAACCTAATTCAGCTATTCGTAAAGTCGCTCGAGTAAGATTAACGTCAGGTTTTGAAGTGACTGCTTATATTCCAGGAATTGGTCATAATCTACAAGAACATTCAGTTGTTTTAATTAGAGGGGGTCGAGTAAAAGATTTACCAGGGGTACGTTATCATATTATTCGGGGAGCACTAGATAGTGGGGGAGTTAAAAATAGAACACAAGGTCGTTCAAAATATGGTGTTAAAAAACCAAAAACTGATAAATAATTACAAAAAAGTTTTCTAGATTACTTAATAAGAATAATATTAATTTTAAAATTTTTTATGTCTCGTAGAAATATATCAAAAAAGCGATTTTCGGAAGCGGATCCAGTTTATAATAGTTATTTAGTGAGTTTATTAACTACACGAATTTTAAAATCAGGAAAAAAAACTTTAGCAGAAAATATTGTTAACAGTTCATTTGAAATAATTAGAAGTAAAACCAAAGAAGATCCTTTAGTAATTTTTGAAAGAGCTATTAAAAATGCAAGTCCTGTCGTTGAAGTTAAAGCTCGACGAATAGGAGGATCAACATATCAAGTCCCGGTGGAAGTTAGTGGATTTAGAGCGACAAACCTATCTTTAAGATGGATTATTCAATATGCTAAACAACGTGTTGGTCGAACGATGGCAATTAAACTAGCTAGTGAAATAATTGACACTTCTAATGATATAGGTAATACTATTAAAAAAAAAGAAGAAACTCATAGAATGGCAGAAGCAAATAAAGCCTTTGCCCATTTTAGATATTAATAATTTTCTATTCTCGCTAAAAGCTTTATTTTAATCATTTAAATATTAGTTAAGGAAATTTTAAAAATGGCTCGTGAAAAATTTGAACGAACAAAACCACATGTTAATATTGGTACTATTGGCCATGTTGATCATGGTAAAACTACATTAACTGCTGCAATTACAGCTACCTTATCATTAGGCGGAACTGCTGTGGCAAAAGATTATTCAGATATTGATGCTGCACCTGAGGAACGTGCCCGCGGTATTACTATTAATACTGCTCACGTTGAGTATGAAACAGAAAACCGTCATTATGCTCATGTAGACTGTCCAGGCCACGCTGATTATGTTAAAAATATGATTACAGGTGCTGCACAAATGGATGGTGCTATTCTAGTTGTATCAGCTGCCGATGGTCCGATGCCTCAAACTAGAGAACATATTCTTTTATCTAAACAAGTAGGCGTTCCGGATATTGTTGTTTTTTTAAATAAAGAAGATCAAGTAGATGATGCTGAATTGTTAGAATTAGTTGAATTGGAAGTTAGAGAGTTATTATCAACATATGATTTTCCAGGGGATGATATTCCAATTTGTCCTGGGTCTGCTTTACAAGCAATAGAAGCTATATCAGCTAACCCAGAAATAAAAAAAGGAGATAATCCATGGGTAGATAAAATTTTTGCCTTAATGGATGCAGTTGATGAATATATTCCAACACCTGAAAGAGATGTTGAAAAAACATTTTTAATGGCTATAGAAGATGTTTTTTCAATTACTGGTCGAGGAACAGTTGCAACAGGTAGGATTGAACGGGGTATTATTAAAGTTGGAGATACGGTTGAAATTGTTGGTGTTACTGAAACCAAGACTACAACAATTACTGGAATTGAAATGTTCCAAAAAACTTTAGAAGAAGGTTTTGCTGGAGATAATGTAGGTATTTTATTACGTGGTGTCACAAGAGAAGGAATCGAACGGGGTATGGTATTAGCTAAACCTGGAACTATTACACCTCATACAAATTTTGAATCTGAAGTTTATGTTTTAACTAAAGAAGAAGGTGGTCGTCATACACCATTCTTTACAGGCTATCGACCTCAATTTTATGTTCGAACTACAGACGTAACAGGTTCAATTACACAATTTACAGCTGATGACGGATCAGTAGTAGAAATGGTAATGCCAGGTGATCGAATTAAAATGACAGCAGAATTAATCTATCCAGTAGCCATAGAAGAAGGTATGCGTTTTGCAATTCGTGAAGGTGGTCGAACAATTGGAGCTGGTGTAGTTTCTAAAATTGTTAAATAATTAGAAAAATTATGGTATCAAAAACAACTGAAAAAATTCGTGTTCGGTTAGAATCTTTTAATCATGAGCTCTTATCAACATCTTGTCAAAAAATTATAAATATTCTACAACAAATAGAATTAGTAGATTTTGGACTTGTTACTTTACCTACCGATAAACGTATTTATTGTGTCTTAAGATCACCTCATGTCGATAAAGATTCAAGAGAACATTTTGAAATCCGTATTCATAAACGAGTTTTAGAAATTTCTTATGATTCCACGATAAATATATTTGATTTATTATCAGAATCTGAATTACCGCCTGGTATTTTATATAGAATTTGTTTATCTTAGAAGAACGATTTTTTATTTTTAAACCTAATATTTACTTTAGGTTTAAAAATAAAAAATCGTTCTTGGAATCGTGTAAGACTATAAGGAATATTAAAAACAAAACTAATATTAAAATGGATAATAAATATGAATGTACTTTATCAATTTTAATTGAAAATCAACCACATACATTACCTAGGATTATAGGGCTTTTAACACGCCGAGGATTTAAAGTAGATAGTTTAGCAATTGGACCGACTGAATATAATAATATCTCACGCCTTATCTTAATTTTACCTGGTAACTCAATAGTTTTAGATCAAATTACAAAACAATTATATAAACTACTTCCTATTGTTAAAATTCAAAATTTAACATATTTATCATCAGTTCGACGTGAGTTACTAGTTGCAAAAATTCTGTCAACTCCAAAAGATCGTTCAAAAATTTTAGAAATAGCTACATTTTTTAGAGCTAAAATTTTAGATTTTTCTGAAAAAGTATTAACTTTAGAAGTAACCGGTGATTCTGAAAAAATTCTTGCCTTAAAACAATTAATTAATAAATTCGGTATTTTAGAGTTAATTCGAACAGGTAAAATAGCATTAAGTCGAGAGTCTATTACAAATTCTCAATTATTTACCAAACAAAAAGAAGCTGAACGAAAAAAAATATTAAGTACTTATTTAAGTGAGATCGATTCAAAATTCTATTTAAAATAGAATTTTATAATTAGTTTAATTATAATGGGGACGGAGGGACTTGAACCCTCACGCACTATCACTAGGCAACGGATTTTAAGTCCGTCGTGTCTACCAATTCCACCACGTCCCCTGAACTTGGTTATTACAATATTATATAATTATATTACGATAACGCAACCTTCTAGTAATTACAACTTTAGGCGGCACCCAGATTCGAACTGGGGATAGAGGATTTGCAATCCACTGCCTTACCACTTGGCCATACCGCCTTTTTAATTTCCTAATTTAATCTTATAAAAATCCCTTACTAATTACAACTCTTTATAAAAAGAGTACATTTTACAGTTTTCATTTCATGTTAAATATAGAAGCTTTGTGAATAGACATTTTGGATTTCTCAAAGAAATGGAAATAATTTTTTATGTTTGAAAAATTTACTGAAGGGGCCATTAAAGTTATTATGCTTTCCCAAGAAGAAGCTCGACGTATGGGACATAATTTTGTCGGAACAGAACAACTTTTTTTAGGAGTCGTTGGCCAAAGACAGGGAATGGGAGCTAAAGCTTTAAGGTCTTTAGGCGTTACTTTGAAAAAAGCTCGAAAAGAAGTTGAAAATTATATCGGCCGGGGTACAGGTTTTGTAGCTTCAGAAATTCCTTTTACACCTAGAGCAAAACGTGTACTAGAAATGGCAGTTCAAGAAGGTAAAGATATTGGTCAAAATTATGTTGGAACAGAGCATATTTTACTAGCACTTTTAGGAGAAGAAGATGGCGTAGCGATTAGAACTATTGAAAAATTAGGGGTTGATATTGCGCAACTTCGAAGTAAAACCTTAGCGCTTATAAAAGAAAATCAAGAAGATCTTTTACGACCATTAACAGATTCAGAAAGAAGAATTTTAGATCGAGATGTTGATACTAGTTCAACGCCAACATTAGATGAATACACAGATAATATTACGAAAGAAGCAATAGAAGGTCGATTAGATCCTGTTATTGGTAGAGATAAAGAAATCTTTGAAGTTATCAAAGTTTTAGCTCGACGTAGTAAAAATAATCCCGTTCTTATTGGAGAGCCTGGTGTAGGCAAAACTGCCGTTGCCGAAGGACTAGCTCAACTTATCTTAACCCAAGATGTTCCTAACTTTTTAGAGGGTAATGTTATTATGTCTTTAGATTTAGGCTCTTTATTAGCAGGAACAAAATATCGGGGTGAATTTGAAGAGCGATTAAAAAGAATTGTTGAAGAAGCTCAATATGATGGGACAACCATTTTAGTTATTGATGAAATTCATACTTTAGTTGGTGCTGGCGCTGCTGAAGGTGCTGTTGATGCGGCTAACATTTTAAAACCGGCTTTAGCAAGAGGTGGATTTAGATGTATTGGCGCAACTACAATTGAAGAATATAGAAAATATATCGAAAGAGATGCAGCTTTAGAAAGAAGATTTCAACCTGTTCAAGTAGATGAGCCTAGTGTAGGCGTTACTATTGATATCTTACGAGGATTAAGAGCAAAATTTGAGCGTCATCATACTTTAAGTTACCATGATGCAGCTATAGAACAGGCAGCTATTCTTGCAGATAAATTTATAGCTGATAGATATTTACCTGATAAAGCTATTGATGTTCTAGATGAAGCAGGTTCTCGAGTTCGTTTAGAAAACAAACGATTACCTGAAGGAATATTATTACTATTAAATGAACTGCAAGAAACATTAACGGAAAAAGATATTGCTGTTCGTGAACAAGATTTTGAAACAGCTTCACAATTATTAGATTACGAGATGGAAGTTCGAATTCAAATACAAGTCATGAAACAAGCTCTTCAAATTAATGAGAAAGCAGGACTTAAACGTGTTCATATTGATATGGTAATGGAAGAAGATGTTGCTGAAGTAATTTCTGGATGGACAGGAATTCCAATAACAAAAATTTCAGAGACAGAATCTAAAAAACTTTTAAACATGGAAGATACTCTTCATCAAAGATTAATAGGACAACATCAAGCTATAGTTTCAGTTTCAAAAGCAATTCGTCGGGCAAGAGTTGGGTTAAGAAACCCAAATCGTCCTATAGCTAGTTTTATTTTTGCCGGTCCGACTGGAGTAGGAAAAACTGAATTAACTAAAGCTCTAGCTTCTTATATGTTTGGTAGTGAAGAAACCATGATTCGTTTAGATATGTCAGAATATATGGAAAAACATACTGTTGCTAAATTAATCGGTTCTCCTCCTGGTTATGTTGGTTATAGTGAAGGTGGTCAACTAACTGAAGCCGTTCGTGGAAAACCATATACCGTTGTTTTATTTGATGAAATTGAAAAAGCGCATCCGGATGTTTTTAATCTTCTTTTACAAATTTTAGATGATGGTCGGTTAACAGATTCAAAAGGTCGTACAATTGATTTTAAAAATACTTTAATTATTATGACTTCTAATGTTGGAGCGAAAATTATTGAAAAAGAAAGTGGAATCCAACCTAAAAAATCTAATAAAAGTAGTCTTGATATTAACTCTGATTTTTTATCAAACGCATCTGATCCAATAATGGATCCAAATGTTTTTAAACGTATTTCATTTTTAGTTAATGAAGAATTAAAAAAATATTTCCGCCCAGAATTTTTAAATCGATTAGACGAAATTATAGTTTTTAGTCATCTAACTAGGAATGATGTGACACAAATTTCTGAAATCATGATAAAACAATTACAAGATCGGATGAAAGAAAAAGAAGTCGAACTAGAAGTAAAAAATGTTGTCAAAAATATACTAGTAGAACAAGGATTTGATCCAATTTACGGAGCTCGACCTTTACGAAGAGCCGTAATGCGATTATTAGAAGATAATTTAGCTCAAGAATTTTTATCAAAACCTTTATATCCACGAACAAAACTTATCATTGATGCTGATCTTGAAGATAATATTATTGTCAACGTAGATTATAGTAGGGTTGATCCTAGTAGTATTAAAAAAGAACAAAAAGTATAAGTAAAAAATTTTTACTTATACTTTTAACAATAAAGATTAAATATTAGATTTAATTAAATATCCTAAAGTTTAGTTAGAAAATTTGATGGAGAACTCGGTGATGCATATTGTTTTTTTTCCATTCGTCCAGCTAAATAAGCTAAGCGACCAGCTTTTACGGATAAATTCATAGCAGCAGCCATTTTTTGAGGATTTTTAGACTGTGCTATTGCAGTATTTAATAAAACCCCATCTGCCCCGAGTTCCATAGCTTGTGTAGCATCACTAGCTGTTCCAATACCTGCATCTACTATTACAGGTATATTCGAGTTTTCAATAATAATTTGAATATTTGATAAATTTTTTAAACCTTGTCCAGATCCAATCGGTGAGCCCAAAGGCATAACTGTTGCACATCCTAAATCTTCTAAATGTAAAGCTAATATCGGATCTGCATTAATATACGGTAAAACAGTAAAGCCTTTTTTAATAAGAAATTCAGCAGCTTTAAGTGTTCCTAAAGGATCTGGTAGCAAATATTTTGGGTCAGATATAACTTCTAATTTCACGAAAAAGTTATTTTCTTGGCCAAGTCTGCAAGCTAATTCATGTCCTAAAAAAGCTATTCTAATAGCTTCTTCGGCTGTTTGAGATCCTGCCGTATTTGGTAATAACCATAAATTTTGCCAATCTAAATAATTGAGAAAACTTGTTGTATCTTTCTTTAGTTGGATCGGTAGACGGCGGATTGCTACAGTTACAATTTCGCATTGACTTTTTTCTATACTTTGAATTGCATGATTAGCTGTTTTATATTTGCCAGTTCCTACCATTAATCTTGACGTAAAAGTTTTATCACCAATTTTTAATATATCAGATTCTTTTATCATTTTTTTATGTTTTGTAAATACTCCCCAGGTAGGACTTGAACCTACGACCAATCGGTTAACAGCCGATTGCTCTACCACTGAGCTACTGAGGATGTATAAACTAATAATATATTATCAGATCAGTATTATCTTTTCAAGTCATTTATTTTGCATTTTAAATTTTTATTTTTTAAAAATTAAAAATCTTAAAACATTTGTATCAAATTTTAAATCTGCTGCAAAATCATTAAGATATTTTGGTAAGCTTGAAAAATTAATTTGAATAAAATTACCTTGTCGTTGATTATTAATCCAATAAGCTAAATCACGTTTACCACGAGAAATAACTGATATATTCGATGCGCTTAAATTCTGTAATGATTTTGCATAATTAAATGCCCAAGTTTTTAATTCACTGTCATTAAATTCTTCACTTAAAAGAATTATCATTTCATATTTTATTATTCCAGACATGTTTTAATAATTTTTTAAAAATTAAGATACTAAATATATTAATCTGAATTTACCTAGAATGTCAATTTATATAAAGATAATGTGACATAATAGAAAATTGCTTCGCATTGGAATTTGTTTAGAAATAAAGTTTAATGCAAAATTACCTTAAAGCTTTGTTTGATTTGTTTATTATTAGAATAAAATACTAAGTATAATGTAAAGTATAAAGTCAATTATCTAAAAATTTTTATTTAATAATTTTTATGGACTGGGATAATATTCAAAATATTTCTTCTAATATAGTTTTTGGAATTTTATTATTAACAATGACAATTTATTGGACGAGCGTATTTTTATTAAATTGGAAAACTGATCTAATTAAGGTTGGTCGTTTTGGTTCTTGTATATCCACTATTATCTTATTTTTCATTCTTTGTTCAAGGTGGATATTAGCTGGTTATTTTCCATTAAGTAATTTATATGAATCATTACTTTTTTTAACATGGATGCTTTTAATTATTTATTTATATATTGAATTTAAGACAAAAAGTAAACTAATTGGAGCTATTTTATTACCAGTTATTTTATTGATAAACGGATTTGCAAATTTAACACTTTCACCAGAGATGCAAAAATCTAGTCCTTTGGTACCTGCTTTACAATCGAACTGGTTAATGATGCATGTAAGTATGATGTTATTAAGTTACGCTACACTAATTATTGGATCATTATTGTGTATTTTATTTTTAATAATTTCAAATTTTAAAGAAATTGATCTACAATCTATAAATAAAGCCTCTTTACCGCTTTATAATGTTTTGTTAGATTACTATGAAAGTAAAAACGTGACAGTCTCAGATGAAATTTCTGAACTGGGAAAATTAAAACTTTTATCAAGTTTAGATAATTGGAGTTATCGAATTATTGGTCTTGGTTTTCCTTTTTTAACTATTGGAATCATTTCTGGAGGAGTCTGGGCAAACGAAGCATGGGGATCCTATTGGAGTTGGGACCCTAAAGAAACTTGGGCTTTGATTACTTGGATTATTTTTGCTACATATTTACATTCTAGAATTACAAAAGGTTGGGAAGGTAAAAAAACTGCTGTTTTAGGTTCAATTGGTTTTTTTGTAATTTGGATTTGTTATCTTGGAGTTAATTTTTTAGGCAAAGGTTTGCACAGTTATGGTTGGTTATCGTGAAATTTAAAATCTAAAAATGATTTATCATTTTTAGATTTTAGAAAAGATTAATATACTAATATTAATAAGCTAATCCTAAACTTCGTGTTGTTTCAGCGCCCAAATAAACCCTTACACTTAAAAAATCAGTTGGACATGCAGTTTCACAACGTTTACAGCCAACACAATCTTCAACACGTGGCGAAGATGCAATTTGACCTGATTTACATCCATCCCATGGAACCATTTCTAAGACATCGGTAGGACAAGCACGAACGCATTGAGTACAACCGATACACGTATCATATATTTTAACTGTATGAGACATAAAATTTAGCTATTTTTATTATGTTACTAATTTAAATTATAGTTTATTTTTTAAATTAATTACTCAAATAAATAATTTTCTAATTTAATTTAGCTTCCTCAAAACCTATTTATATCAATTAAATTGCTAAATGAAACAAAGTCTTTTTAGAGCCTTTGCAGATCTTCGATTTGCTATAACTGTTTTGTTAATAATTGCTAGTTGTAGTATTATTGGAACAATAATTGAACAAGATCAATCCATTGAAACTTATAAATTAAATTATCCATTAACGAATAAAGTTTTAGGGTTTTTATCTTGGGATATTATTGTTAAATTTGGATTAGATCATATTTATAAAACCTGGTGGTTTTTAATTCTTATTTTAATATTTGGTGCTAGTTTATTGACTTGTACATTTTTACAACAAGTACCTTCACTAAAAATAGCTCGTCGATGTCAATTTTTTAGAACAATCGATCAGTTTAGTAGGTTAAAATTTTCTAAACAATTAAAAAATATTAATATTAACCAAATTTTATTCAAGATAAAAGAAAATCAATATTCTATATACCAACAAAAAAATATTATATACTGCTATAAAGGCTTAATTGGTCGTATTGCCCCTCTTATTGTTCACTTTAGTATGATTTTAATCTTAGTAGGTTCAATAATTGGCTCTTTAGGAGGATTTAAAGCTCAAGAAATAATACCAAAAACAGAAACGTTTCATATTCAAAATATTTTAAGTAATGGTCAATTAACTTCAATTACACCAGCTTCTGCTCGAGTCAATGATTTTTGGATTACATATAATCAACAGACGACAGTTAATCAATTTTATTCTGATGTTTCTTTTTTAAACGATTTTGGGACAGAAATTAATCGAAAAACTATATTTGTCAATTCACCAGCTAAATACAATGGTATTAATTATTATCAAACTGATTGGAATTTAATTGGATTAAGAATTAAAACAGACTATTTTACCACTGCTCAATACCCACTAATCAATATTGCAAATAAACAGGAAAAAATTTGGCTTTCGTGGATCCCCATTGATAATATGTTAGATAATGGTTTTACAGTCTTAATCAATAATTTACAGGGTTATTGTTCTTTTTATGATAAATCAGGTCTATTTTTAGGTAATTTAGAGTTGAATGAGACAATTAAATTAAAGTCCTCAATTACTTTAATAGACATTATTAGCTCTACAGGATTACAGATTAAAACAGACCCCGGTATTCCTATAATATATACTGGCTTTGGGTTTTTGATGTTAAGTACGTTAATTAGTTACATAACATATTCTCAAATTTGGATTGTCCAGAATAGAAAAAAAGTTTTTATTGGAGGAAATACTACAAGAGCAAAATTTGATTTTGAACTTGAATTTTTTAGAGTAACTAAATAATTCATTTTAAAATTTTATTAGCGAATGTCGTAGATTCGTCTTATAATTAGAAGTAACAAGCCTTAAGCTTGGGAAGAATTAAAATTATTAAAATGTTATTATGACAGCAACTTTAGAAAGACGCGAAGGCGTTTCATTATGGGAGCGCTTCTGCGCTTGGATCACAAGTACTGAAAACCGTTTATACATCGGTTGGTTTGGTTGTTTAATGTTCCCTACATTATTAACAGCTACTTCTTGTTACATCATCGCATTTATCGCAGCTCCTCCAGTAGATATCGATGGTATTCGTGAGCCTGTAGCAGGTTCATTATTATACGGCAACAACATCATGAGTGGTGCAGTTATCCCTAGTTCAAACGCTATTGGTATGCACTTCTACCCAATTTGGGAAGCAGCTTCAATTGATGAGTGGTTATACAACGGTGGTCCTTACCAATTAGTTGTTTTACACTTCTTAATCGGTGTTAGCTGTTGGATGGGTCGTGAGTGGGAATTAAGCTACCGTTTAGGTATGCGTCCTTGGATCTTCGTAGCATTCTCTGCTCCAGTAGCAGCAGCTTCTGCAGTATTCTTAGTATACCCAATCGGTCAAGGTTCTTTCTCTGATGGTATGCCTTTAGGTATCTCTGGTACTTTCAACTTCATGCTTGTATTCCAAGCAGAACACAACATTTTAATGCACCCATTCCACATGGCTGGTGTTGCTGGTGTATTTGGTGGTTCTTTATTCTCAGCTATGCACGGTTCATTAGTAACTTCTAGTTTAATCCGTGAAACTACTGAAAACGAATCAACTAACTATGGTTACAAATTCGGTCAAGAAGAAGAAACTTACAACATCGTAGCTGCACACGGTTACTTTGGTCGTTTAATCTTCCAATATGCTTCATTCAACAACTCTCGTGCTTTACACTTCTTCTTAGCTTTATGGCCAGTTGTAGGTATCTGGTTAACTTCTATGGGTGTTAGCACAATGGCATTCAACTTAAACGGTTTCAACTTCAACCAATCAGTTGTAGACTCTCAAGGTCGTGTTATTAACACTTGGGCTGATATCATCAACCGTGCTGATTTAGGTATGGAAGTAATGCACGAACGTAACGCTCATAACTTCCCATTAGATTTAGCTTCAGGTGATGTATTACCAGTAGCTTTCACAGCTCCAGCTATCAATGGTTAATTTCTATTAATATTTGTGATCTAAACTTTTAAAATTTTTAAAAGTTTAGACACAATAAACTAATTTTTATTCATTTCAATAAATAATCTATTTTAGATGCTAGATCAGACGTATAATAACCTACATATTGTTCACTTTTATTAAGTACGAAATGGACATCAAAATAACTATATTTATTTAGACGTCGTCTAGATTAATTTCATCTTCTTCATCTTTGAATTTTTCTATAAATTCATCCATATTTAATAATTTTTCATCCTGATCTGAACTAGTGGAATTATTAGAATTTTCGTTAAACACAAATTTGTTCCAAGGTTTATCGAAGTTTTCTGTAAAAGTTGCTATTCTCGCATCGTTGTATCTAAGTATATACTCTTTACTTTCGCTAGTTTTAAATCCTCGTTTTTATCAGTAGCTTGTCTTATTGTAGAATCTTCTGAAAAATTATCTTTGAGTTTTTTTACTAACTTAATGCTTTTTTTAAAATCATAGTTATAAAGACCTGGACTAGTACCTCTAAAATTACAATTATCGCTGACTCTTGTAACGGTGGCTCTAGGATCACCAAGTGATGTTACGATAAAAATAACATAAAAAAAGATGATTTTCATGTTCTTTTTTTTGACAATATCTAGAAAAAAATAATCTATTTAAGTTTATTCCATTTCCCATATCAGATTTTGTTAACGGTTTAGAAAATATTTCTAGTTTACAAAACTTTGGCATTGAACTATCTTCCCAGGGAGTCCCCTCCCAAGTATTGTCGTCGATTTATAACGTTTCACAGCTGAGTTCGAGATGGATCAGCGTGGTTCCGTTTACTACACTAAAAACACCAAAGCCTAACCTATTATCGACAGACTGTCGATAATAGAAAATAGTTTTAAAAAATTCAAGTCCTCGGTCTGTTAGGACATCTCAGCACATACATTACTGTACTTACACTTAATGCCTATCAAACGGTTAGTCTTACCGTGACCTTACTCACTAACGTGATGAGAATATTCATCTTGAGGTGGGCTTCCCACTTAGATGCTTTCAGCGGTTATCCACTCCATACATAGCTACCCAGCGTTTACCGTTGGCACGATAACTGGTACACCAGAGGTATGTCCTTCTCGGTCCTCTCGTACTAGAGAAGGCTCCTCTCAATATTCTAACGCCTACACCGGATATGGACCGAACTGTCTCACGACGTTCTGAACCCAGCTCGCGTACCGCTTTCATGGGCGAAC